>OGZD01002372.1_pt1 | contig 11734 bp, 9 predicted proteins | sample 1576701 | NCBI WGS metagenome assembly OGZD01 (sample SAMEA3541487, study PRJEB24748) | human gut metagenome | biome: human gut; feature: human-associated habitat; material: faeces | place: China | collected 2012
AGATATACGGGGAATTTACGCCGCCATATACGGTAAAGCCTGCGTCCTTTAAGCCTGTGTAGATTGTCTTCGCGTTCTTCATGTAGCGCGCGATCTGCTCAGCGACCTGCGCCTTTCCTTCCGGAGAATACACGGCCTCGCCTGCGCGCTGGATGATATACGGAGTTCCGTTGTACTTGGAACCCTGACGGCGCATCCACATAGCGTTTAAGCTTACATCACCGCTCTTTAAGTCCTTCGGAATTACAGCAAAACCGAGACGCATGCCGGTAAAACCTGCTTTCTTGGAGAAGCTGCGCAGCTCGATCGCACATGTCTTAGCGCCCTCACACTCATAGATGGAGTGCGGGATGCCTTCCTCTGTGATGTATGCCTCGTAAGCAGCGTCATAGATGATGACAGCGCCGTTCTTGTTCGCGAAGTCGACCCAGGCCTGGAGATCTGCCTTCTTGATCGCCTCACCGGTCGGGTTGTTCGGGAAGCAGAGATAGATCAAGTCTGCATGCTCCCTCGGGAACTCCGGAAGGAATCCGTTGTCAGCAGTACACGGCATATATACGATCTTGTCGAAACGGCCTGTCTCACCGTTGTAAAGACCGCTGCGGCCTGCCATAACATTGGAATCCACGTATACCGGGTATACTGGATCGCATACAGCGACAACGCTGTCCAAGGAGAATAATTCCTGGATATTTCCGCAGTCACACTTTGCGCCGTCGGATATGAAGATCTCGTCAGCAGAGATGTCGCAGCCGTTCTCCTGGAAATCCTCTTTTGCAATAATATTTCTTAAAAAGTCATAGCCCTGCTCCGGAGCGTAGCCGCGGAAAGTCTCAGCATGTCCCATCTCATCGACAGCTTTGTGCATCGCTTCAATGATCGCAGGAGCGATCGGCTGTGTCACATCACCGATTCCGAGACGGATGATCTCCTTCTCCGGGTGCTCTGCCTGGAATGCGGATACTCTCTTTGCGATATTTGCGAAGAGATAGCTGCCCGGCAGCTTGGCAAAATTTTCATTGACTTTAAACATGTCTCAAATCCTCTCTTTCTGTAAATGCATGTGGGGTCTGGTTGCCAAATGCCTAGCCGGCTCTGCGTGCAGGCACGCTATCCGGTTAGTCGCTTTGCACCACTTTTATATGTAAATATACCACACATATGCAAAAACTGCAGTAAAAATCCGGCAAATACTTTAATTTTTTTTCGCAATAACCAGGTAAAGTGCCGGATGATTACCGACTTGCAGGTCCAGCTTGGCTCTCCGCACACGGCGGGGATAAACATTAATCTTCATGGATCAGCATGGTGACCATATGGGCGCTCTCCGTCATGGTTCTTCCTGTGTCCATGCTGGTCTTCTGGAGATAGCGGTGCGCTTCCGGCTCGGAAAGATGATTTCTCTTCATGAGAAGCTTCTTTGCACGTCTGAGTACGCCCTGCTCCTCCGCACTTTCAACAAAGCCTGCGAAAAGCGGATGTGCATGGTTCGGTCTTGATTTTAATTCTGGATGAGCCTGGATTCCCACATAGAACGGGTGATCCGGGAGCTCGATCATCTCAACGATATGACCGTCCGGGGACTGACCGGAGATCATCATGCCATGGGATGTAAAATCATCGCGGTAATGGTTGTTGATCTCAAAGCGGTGTCTGTGACGCTCATTGATCAATTCTGTTCCATAAAGGGCATATGCCTTGGACTTTTTGTCGAGAACACACGGATAGGAACCAAGACGTAAGGTTCCGCCAAGGTTCTCAATGCCGTTCTGATCCGGCATCAGATCAACCACCGGATGTGTTGTATCCGGATTCAGTTCGGAGCTGTTTGCATCCTCATATCCCAGAACATTTCTCGCAAATGCGACCATGGCCATCTGCATGCCGAGGCAGATTCCGAGGAATGGGATCTTGTTCTCTCTCGCATAGTTGGCTGCCAGGATCATTCCCTCGGTTCCTCTGGAACCAAAACCGCCCGGAATAATGATTCCGTCCACACCGGCAAAGGTGTCATCGAGGATCTCCGGAGTTAAGAACTCGGAATCCACCCACTTGATGGATACCTTTGTGCGGTTTGCGATGCCTCCGTGCTTTAATGCCTCCATAACGCTGAGGTATGCGTCATGAAGCTGGATATATTTTCCTACCAGGGCGATGGTCACTTCGCTCGTCGGATTCTTTAACGCGTCCACCATCTGTTTCCAATCGCCGAGCTGCGGCTCCGGGCACGGAATGTTCAGGCACTCACATACGACCTGGGCCAGGCGCTCTTTTTCCATTGCAAGTGGAGCTTCGTATAAATATTCAACATCCAGGTTCTGGAGCACATGATCCTCCGGGACGTTGCAGAATAATGCGATCTTGCTCTCAATGCCATCCTCAAGCGGAACCTCAGTACGGCATACGATCACATCCGGGAAGATTCCCATTCCCTGAAGGGCTTTAACACTCTGCTGGGTCGGTTTTGTCTTTAATTCGCCGGATGCCTTTAAATATGGAACAAGCGTTACATGGATCAGAACTGAGTTCTGGTATCCGATCTCGTGGCGGAACTGACGGATCGCCTCTAAGAACGGCTGGCTCTCGATATCGCCGACGGTACCGCCGACCTCAATGATCGCGATGCGGTCCTCATCCGGGGATTTCGCGCGGTAAAATCTTGCTTTGATCTCGTTTGTGATGTGTGGGATCACCTGTACGGTACCTCCGCCGAAGTCTCCGTGACGCTCTTTTTGAAGAACGGTCCAGTAGATCTTTCCGGTGGTTACGTTGGAGTTCTTATCAAGGCTCTCATCAATGAAGCGTTCATAATGTCCAAGGTCCAGGTCGGTCTCTGTTCCATCGTCTGTGACGAACACTTCTCCATGCTGGATCGGATTCATGGTACCCGGATCAATATTGATATAAGGATCGAACTTCTGCATCGTTACCTGATAACCTCTTGCCTTTAAGAGACGTCCAAGGGATGCGGCGGTAATACCTTTGCCGAGTCCGGAGACAACGCCTCCCGTGACGAATACGTATTTAACTGCCATACCTTACCTCCAAATTTATATTACTGTTAATGTGGGGAAACTGTAGTTTCATATAATGCTGAAAGCCAGCTGCTCCGTGGCTTCGGCACTCCCGCAGCTACCGCCAGCATTCGTAATCCGGGCTATCGCCCTGCTTACCATACCGGCTTGGCCGTCAAATGCCTATTCTTCACTGCGTGCAGGCACGCAGAATGTCTAACCGCTTGACAACGCTTTCAAGTAAAAAAAGGTGACAGAAGTACTAAGACTCTGACACCTTTGTCTAATTCATTCCATCACTATGAAACTTATTTTTACGCAGGATTAATTGCTCATAGGTATTGACTGCGCTAAAAAAATATGGAACTACTATATTCCATTTTTTCAAATTTGTAAAGTAGTTTTTTCGCAGTTTGTTAAAGTTTTTTCATCCAATTCCTTCCATACGGGATCCGCAGCCTGAAAAGACGATTCTTATGTCCTGACATAGAATTGTTTAAAACTGTTTTGACTCCTTGAAACGGCAGAACAACTGTAAGACCATCCGAAACAGAAAAATGTTTAATAATAGGAACGCTGTCTGTGATCAAAAAAAGATTCAAAAAAATGTGTTGACAAATCCTGAAAAACGAGTATATTATACCACCATAAGAGCAAGGGCGCTTGGGTGCATGAAACATACACCCCGGTGCCCTTCTCGCATTTTACGGATCTTCCCCATAACCCCCTATACTTAAATATCGATCCGTAAAGTGACTACTGTCTGTTCCCCACCCCGGAACAGGCAGCAAATCAAGTATAATTTCCCGCATATGGGAGCAAAGAAGTTCCTCAGCGGAGTTGAAAGGAGAAACATCTATGAGCAAAAGCATTCCTGAACTGTATGGAAGTCTTGTATTCAACGACTCCGAAATGAAAGCACGTCTCCCGAAGGATATCTACAAAGCACTTGCAAAGACCATCAACAGCGGTTCCCATCTGGAACTGGATGTCGCAAACTCTGTAGCTGTTGCCATGAAAGAATGGGCTCTGGAACATGGCGCTACCCATTTCACCCACTGGTTCCAACCGATGACAGGCATCACCGCTGAGAAGCATGACAGTTTTCTCTCTCCGACCGGTGTTGGCGAAGCGATCATGGAATTTTCCGGAAAAGAACTCGTAAAAGGTGAGCCGGACGCGTCCAGCTTTCCGTCAGGCGGTTTACGCGCTACCTTCGAAGCCCGCGGCTATACCGCATGGGATCCTACCTCTTTCGCATTCATCAAGGGACATACACTCTGTATCCCAACTGCCTTTTGTTCTTACAGCGGCGAGGCACTCGATAAAAAGACTCCGCTGCTCCGCTCCATGGAAGCTGTCAGCAAAGAAGCTACCCACTTACTCCACATTTTAGGAAAAACAGATGTCAAACGCGTCAACACTACGGTAGGCGCTGAGCAGGAATATTTTCTGGTAGACAAGGAGTGCTACCGTCTAAGAAAAGACCTGATCTTCTGCAGACGTACCTTATTTGGTGCTCCGGCTCCGAAGGGACAGGAAATGGATGACCACTACTTTGGTTCCATCAAGCCGAGAGTGGAAGCCTTCATGGAAGAATTAAATGAAGAACTCTGGAAGCTTGGAATCCCGGCAAAGACAGAACACAACGAGGTTGCTCCTGCACAGCATGAGCTTGCTCCTGTCTTTGAAACCGTCAATGTTGCTGTTGACCACAACCAGCTCGTTATGGAGATGATGAAGAAGGTTGCTGACCGCCATGGCCTTGCGTGCCTGCTCCATGAGAAACCGTTCGAAGGAATCAACGGAAGTGGAAAACACAACAACTGGGCACTCTCCACGGATACCGGTGAAAATCTTCTGAATCCTGGAAAGACACCGGCAGAAAACACACAGTTCTTACTGTTTTTGGCAGCCGTTGTGGAAGCTGTTGATGATTATGCGGATCTTTTAAGAATCTCCGTTGCAACGGCCGGAAACGATCACCGTCTCGGAGCAAACGAGGCACCGCCTGCAGTCGTTTCCATGTTCTTAGGTGAAGAGTTGGAAGCTGTTGTCGATTCCATTAAATCCGAAACATATTTCGAAGGAAAGGGTGCCGTTCAGATGTCCATCGGCCCGAAGGTACTCCCGCACTTCACAAAAGATAACACAGACCGTAACCGTACATCACCGTTCGCCTTCACAGGAAATAAGTTTGAGTTCCGTATGCCGGGCTCCTCTCTCTCCCTGTCAGGTCCGAACGTGATCTTAAATACAGCAGTTGCAGAGTCTCTCGCAGGCTTCTGCAAGGTCTTAGAAGGGCTTACCGGCTCAGAGCTTGATTCGGCGATTCACAAGCTTTTAAAGGATACCTTCACAGACCATGCAAGGATCATTTTCAACGGCAACGGATATACCGATGAGTGGTTAGCGGAAGCCAAGAAACGCGGACTCCCGAACCTGAAATCAACACCGGAGGCTCTTCCGCATTTAATTGCTGAAAAGAACATTGAGCTTTTCACAAAGCATCATGTATTGACAAAAGAAGAACTCTTCTCCCGTTACGAGATCCTTCTTGAGGATTACGTAAAAACGATCCATATCGAGGCTAAAACTATGGAGGAAATGGTACAGAAAGACTTCCTTCCGTCTCTGTTCTCCTATGTAAATGATCTCGCATGCACAGGCAGCACCAAGAAAGAGCTTGTTCCTGGCATTACAACAAAGGCGGAAGAAAAGCTGATCACAAAACTCTCCGGACTCGCAGATACGATCTCTGATGAGCTTGATACCTTAAAGGATATGATCGGTACCGCGGAAGGCATGGATGACTACTTAAAGGCTGGTACTTACTACCATGACACGATCCTTGCCGAGATGGAAACGATCCGTCTGGCTGTCAACGATGCGGAAGTCCTGATCCCGGAGGATTATCTCCCGTATCCGACATACGATGCATTGCTCTTCTACATTTAATTGTTTTGCTCATAGGGAAGACCGCCGGTTACCAGAGAAATCTGGACCGGCGGTCTTTTCGTATCATATTTTATTATGTGCCATTTGCATTTAAAATTGCTGCAATCATTTTCAGCGTCACGTTCTTATCCACTCTGGCATTGCTTTATGAAAGTTTAACTTTCTTGAACTCTTCCATGAAATCAACAATATAGTTTGCTGTGGTCTCGAGCATTTCCTTGCCCCACTCTTCTGTAGCGGTACTCGGATGATCCGGTCCAATCCATCCGTTGTCTGTAACATGCGTAGTTTTGCGGGGAATCTCAACGGTAACTCCCTTATACTCAACAGAACGGAAACCAGTTGTCTTCAGATTATCAGACAGGTGCTTAAACTGGAGTTCACCACCTATCTCACTCTTGTCAACTAAAGACGGATCAATTCCAAGAATCGCAGCTGTTTCCTCACCGCCGCCGTGACCGCCTTTCCATGCTGGGTTCATATCCCAAGCCATCAGCCACCAGTTAAGCATAGCAACCAGACAGCCTTTATCCTCGAATTCCATGCCAAGGCGCTGAATCATCTTGATGTTTCCGCCATGTCCGTTCAGAAAAACGAATTTTCTTGCGCCGTGACGATACAGACTCAGGAAAACCTGACGGCAAAACTGATAGAGTACCTCGCTGTCAATATCAATTGAACCAGGATACGGAGCTAAACCTGGGGTGGAACCATATGGAATGGTCGGAGCAATCAAAACATCACTCTTCTTCTCGATTTTCTCCAACAAATGATTTGGAATCAGTGTATCGGTTCCAAGCGGCATGTGACGACCGTGACACTCAATACTGCCGATAGATACAAGTACCATATCATTTTTTTCAAAATATTCCTGTGCTTTCGGCCAAGTCAAATTTTCAAGTCTCATAGTTTCTTTCCTTTCACATAATAATTATTATCTGCTGAAAAATCGGACGATTCGAAAACCAGACAGCCCGACATTCATCAACTACTGTGTTGCCGTTAATTACTGTGCAACCTTAACCTTATCCAAGCTGTAGTAACCATTTGCGTCCATAATGAATCCTTCAACATTTTTATTGATATCTTTCCATTGACATCCCAATTTCGTAATGTCTGAACAGATACGCCTATAATTTTTGAAAATTTATGTATAGAATAATATTTACTCAGAGTATTAACTCCTTTTAATAGTACTCTACCCTATATCCTATAAAACACAACATCTATCTATATGATTTATGACTTATCTCAGTCGAGAAGACTCCCACCTCTTCAGGTGGCGAGTAATAACAAATTAGTCTCAGTGGGAGTTAGTCTCCGACTGAGATAAACGCTCCGCAAGGATGCACAGTGATTCTGTAAAGAATATGTCAGCTTACGCTGACCAGAATCACCAAGTCTCACGGACGTTTGACTTAAAATTTAACTGTTAATAACCTCCTGTTCCTCTTTAGCATTGAATTTTTATCTGACAATTTAAAAGTTTCGTACCGTTCTTGCTAAAACAAGTATAGTCTATGCCAATAGGATTGTCAATAATTTTGGCTTTCTCTTAACAATAAAAAAAGATGTCCATTATTTCGTTAATTTTTTGCATTATTTTTTATTTTGACAGCATTTTCAGAAGTTTTCATGACTGCCTAACACACTCTTTTTATGCTTTGGCAATCATATTATAAAACAATAATTATTAATGATATTATTGTGTTCCTTTTGTGTAATAGGGAATTTATTATTACACAAAATAAAGCTTTCGTTTTTATTAACAATCTATTATAATTATAATGAGTTTTTAGCTAACGGACAAAACATCCGTGTAACCTTTTTCTACTGGTAAGGAGGAAATGAAACATGCGAAAAATTGGTGGTATGTTCCACTACGAACCCAACACACCTATCGAAAACGGATACTTTTCGCGTATCTGCTCACCTGGTGATGATCTGGCATTTACCATGTCCGGACGATGCGGTATCTATTATTGTTTACAGGATATTGCACGGTACGATACGCGTAAAGTCGCGTATGTGCCTATGTATACCTGTGGAACGGTCCTTGCTCCTTTTAAGAAAGCCGGATATCAGCTGAAATTTTATGAGCTGGACCAGAATTTGCACAGCATTTTTGACACAGCGGTTATCGATGAAATCAGTGTTTTATCTCTTTGCGGTTACTATGGCTTCTGCAACTATGATCACAGCTTTGTTAAAGCCTGCAAAGAAAAAGGAGTTGTTATTTTTGAAGATGTAACTCATTCCATGCTTTCAGCTGACGGTATCGATCCTCTCTGTGATTATTTTGCCGGAAGTTTCCGAAAATGGATGGGGGTTGCCTGCGGTGGATTTGCTGTTAAACGAAACGGAACCTTTGAAACACCTCTTTTGCCGGTAGAATTAACACATCTCAAGCAACGCAAAGAATCCATCGAGACAGAAAACAGAGATATTTTCTGGGAGGGAGAACTTCGACTTCGTCAGATGTTTGACAGCTTTGCCAGTGATGATAATTCAGAATATCTCCTACGCCATGCTGACTTCGATTCCATTTGCAGGATAAGGCGTGAAAACTATGCTGCACTTTTAAAAGCCCTTGCAGCACCGCTTCGCGGTGTGCAGATAGTCTTTTCCGAACTTCCGGAGGCTGCTGTTCCAAGCCATTTCTGCCTGTATGCCGAAAAACGCAGCGAATTACAGCAATACCTGACAGATCACCAGATTCTCTCGACTGTCTACTGGCCAATGGGACCGCTGGTTCATCCACTACCGGAATCATCAGTACAATACATTTATGACCACATTATATCCCTTCCCTGCGATCAGCGCTTCTCACCTTCTGATATGCAGTATGTCGCGCAGATCTTAATGGATTATTCTGAAAATTTCACGAGATAAATACGCAGGAACAACGAAAAGCTTCAAATGCAAGAAGCCAGATACCGCGGTATCTGGCTTCTTGCTGTAGCTGAAAAAATCCCCCGGTAGAAAACCACCGGAGGATCTCATAATTCTTAATTAGTCTTCAACTTTAACGATTTCACGCTTGTTGTAGCTGCCGCATGCCTTGCATACTCTATGAGGCATCATTAAAGCACCGCACTTGCTGCACTTTACTAAGTTCATAGCGCTCATCTTCCAGTTTGCTCTACGTTTATCTCTTCTTGCTTTTGAAGATTTATTCTTTGGACAGATAGACATGGTTACACCTCCTTAAACTGTTTAAAAATATCCTGGATAACAGACATTCTTGGGTCTAGCGAACTCCTATCGCAGTCGCATGTCTCATGATTGAGATTCGCCCCACATCTATTACAAATCCCTTTGCAATCTTCATCGCACAGGACTTTCATAGGTAAGTTCAACAACAATTCGTCGCGAACCAACTGGTCAACATCCAGATTATAACCTTGCAAGTATGGTTGCTCGTCCAGATCGGCGATACGCTCCTCGTCTGTTAGGTTCATATCCAGAGTGCGTTCAATAGACAGCTGAAACGGTACTTCTACCGGTTCCAGGCAACGATCACATGGAATCATCAGAGTAAATTCTGCTTCTCCACTTAAAACCAATGTCCGGTCTCCCACATTCTCAATATAAAAAGTAACAGGCTTTGAATCGCTTACAGGGCAGATGCCTTGCGGAATCTGAAATTCCCTGCAGTCCAATTCTACTGCATAATCGTTTGTTTTTCCCTCTCTGGTAAACAACTCTGTTAGATTTATGAGCATATTGATTCTCCAATACACACCTATGATACATAGGTGCGTACATTTTGTCAACCAAATTTTTCTAAAAGTTTTATTTTCAGAATCGATTATTTCACCAGAGCCAGAGTATCTCTTGCGATTGCTAACTCTTCGTTGGTTGGGATCAGCATAACTTTTACCTTGGAATCTGCTGCAGAAATTACTGCGTTCTTTCCTCTTACATCGTTTGCCTGATCGTCGATCTTTACACCCAGGAAACCTAAGTACTCACAGATCGCTTTTCTGGTTGCCTTATCATTCTCACCAACACCAGCGGTAAATGCGATTGCATCAACACCGTTCATAGCTGCAGTGTAAGCGCCAATGTATTTTGCAACACGGTAGATAAATGCATCCAGCGCAACCTCTGCCAGATGATTGCCGGATTTTGCTGCTGCCTCGATATCACGGAAGTCGCTGGATACGCCGCCGCTCATACCAAGAACACCAGATTTCTTGTTCAGGATGTTCAGAACCTCGTTAACATCCTTGCCCTCTTTGTTGCAGATGAACTGAACAACAGCCGGATCAATGTCACCACTTCTGGTTCCCATGATCAGACCTTCAAGAGGAGTCAGACCCATGCTGGTATCTACACACTTGCCACCGATAGAAGCAGAAACGCTTGCGCCGTTGCCTAAGTGGCAAACGATCACCTTTGCGTTCTCTGGGTCTAAGTTGCCGAACTTGATAGCCTCGCCGGATACGAACATATGGCTGGTGCCATGGAAGCCGTATCTGCGGATGCTGTATTTCTCATAGTACTCATGTGGGATTGCGTACAGATATGCTTTCTCTGGCATCTTCATACCAAATCCGGTGTCCCATACTGCTACGTTTGGCTTGCCTGGCATAGCCTTCTCACAAGCCTCGATACCCATTAAGTTTGCCGGGTTGTGCAGAGGTCCTAAGTCGAAGCACTCACGGATTACTCTCTTAACATCCTCATTCACAATGATGGAATCGCTGTAAACAGTACCAGCATGCAGTACACGATGTCCAACAGCAGCGATCTCGTCGGTGCTCTTGATCACGCCGTGCTCTGGGTCAACCAGTGCATCCATAACCAGCTTGATCGCTACGGTATGGTCTGGCATCTCGTGCTCTACTACATATTTATCTTTGCCTGTAGGCTGATGAGTCAGCTTGGAACCATCAATACCAATTCTCTCGCATAAACCTTTTGCAATAACGCTCTCATCGTCCATGTTGATCAACTGGTACTTTAAGGAAGAGCTTCCGCAGTTAACTACTAAAATGTTCATTTTGTTTCTCCTTTTTTGTTACAGTTATGACGGTTTGTAATCGTTATGATTATTTTACGATCTCGCCGTAAACTTCTCTGCCGCAGCCTGCTGCGTTGGACTCATCTGTATCGATATGCATTGCTAATGCGTAAGAATCGCTTACACGAACAACAACATCACCGAATACCAGGCTTCTGCCCTCAGTATCTACCTTTACAGATACGATCTCACCGTTGGTTACGCCCAGAGCCTCTGCATCTTTTGTAGTTGCATGGATATGACGTTTTGCTGCGATCACGCCCTCTTTTAACTCAACTTCGCCGCATGGTCCAACCAGTTTGCAAGCGCCACTGCCTGCGATATCGCCAGACTCTCTGATTGGAGCTGCAACACCGATGGAACGTGCATCTGTTAAAGAAAGTTCAACCTGAGTTGCTTTTCTGCATGGTCCAAGGATGGATACGCCTGCTAATTCCTTCTTGGAACCAACAACAGTAACTCTTTCCTCACATGCATACTGACCTGGCTGGGATAAATCTTTCTTCTTTGTTAACACATATCCTTTACCAAATAATGTCTCTAAATCTTCCTGAGTAACATGTACGTGACGTGCACTGGTTTCAACAATGAATTTCATACCGTTAATCTCTCCTCTTTCTTTTTCATGAAATCTAAATCAACACATACGTTGTGATTCTATCCTTATTTTAGGATGTTCGGCATTTTTCTTCAAGTAGTGTCTGGAAATTCCTTTGCATTTTTTGTAAAACAA
>OGZD01002382.1_pt1 | contig 11696 bp, 8 predicted proteins | sample 1576701 | NCBI WGS metagenome assembly OGZD01 (sample SAMEA3541487, study PRJEB24748) | human gut metagenome | biome: human gut; feature: human-associated habitat; material: faeces | place: China | collected 2012
TAAAAAATCTTCTAATTTTTTCTTAGATATAAAATATTGAGTTGCTGTATACGGAATTCCATTTTCTGCTGATTCTAATACAAAACAATAATTCTTCGACTCCTTCTCATACTCAAAGGACTTGATTTTTGCTCCAAATATATATTTCACTCCTACAAAATTCAATCGAACTCCCATCACAATAGTTTCATTTTCTTCTAAAAAGCGAAAGAATATCTCTTTTCCAATAAATTTCTCCATTTCCTCTGTTGTTTTACTTTCATTACATGCCGTAAGATTAGTTATCATTTCATCTTTCCTAAAAGGTTTGTTATCCACTAATGAACGATACAATTCTCCTACATTCATTACATCTCGTTCACATACCCCCTTCGATACATCAAAAGAAACATCAAATTTTTTTTCGATAGCTAATAATTGTTTCCAAAAATCTACTGCTTCATTATCATAAGGTGTAAGATTCGCTTCATTATTTTCATTAACTAATTTGTTAAATATTTTAACTTTTCCATTTACAAATGAATTAAACCAAAAAATACTATTACATACATTTTGTACACTTCCTGCATTGCTAAAATCCGTTGCAATATTTATTTTCATTGTTGGAGATTCAGCACTAGCAAGGACTGATATAACAAAACCTCTATTTTCCTTACTTACAAACTTAAGTTGTTTTAAACTATCAAAAGGGACCCTTTTCAGAATCACTAATTCTTTTTTTTCATCAACGGACATTGGCATTTTCAATTCATATTCAAATTTTGGTGGAATATACTGTATAACACCATCTTTTAAAATCAACTCCTTTAATGGACATTTAATAAACTGCTCAATTCTAAATGGCTTATTATCTATGTAATAATACCCATCTTCTAAAGGAAGTAATTGTATTGGTTTTTGAATATTACCCGCATAGCTAACCAAATCATCAAAATCTTTGCATTTTTTCAAATTTTCTATAGAGGCTCCTTCCAACTTAAGACGCCCTTTAACCTGCGTTCCATCAGGTATTTTTAACACGCAAAAACCGTCTCCAATATCAGTATATGAAAATCCGTCTGGTAAATTGTAAGCTAAAGACTCTAATATTCCACTTGGAATATTGACATTAGTATTATGTTTATCAATAAACACTTTTTTAAAATTTCCTAACATTAAAAATCTTCCTCCGCTTCACTTAGTACTATTATTTTAGATGTGAGTATTAACTTATCTTTTTTATCCACCCCATCAATATTCTGTATCATATTAATAAGTTCTTCTCTATTTGAATAATCCTTAACAGTTATATATTTAATATCAGAATATTCAAACTTCAGCCAAGTAGACTCCAACTTTTCTAATGCATCATTATATTTGTCAATCAGTAGCACATGATTATCATCTTTCTTACATATATCATTATCAAATAATATTGAATCCATCTCCTTAGATTCCAAATCAGGAACATATCTCCATTCAAATTCGTCTGGCAAATATATATTTTCTGTTTCCTTTGTGATTCGATTTTGATTTTCTCCTGTCAATGGTTTTATATACAACATATACGCTATTAAATAATTACTCAAAAACTGAGCAATTTCATTTTCATTCGTAACTTCTGTTGCTCTTCTAAATACCTTTTGAAAGTCTTTTATTAAATTTGAATTTTCATTTACATATTGTATCGGTTGTAGCCCTTTTTCTATTCCCCATCTTTTCTTAAATCCAATCCCAAATGCACCATATTTTTTCGTATGATCAGATACCTCATGCAACGGAATATCACAAAAACACTTTTCAGGATAAGCCACTTCTATCAATCTATGATCATTTTCCTGCAAATTCAAATATGTAATATTTTCTCTACAATACCTTGGGAATAATGCCCTTACCTCTAGTGCTTTATACAAAAATCTCGCTTCTGGCATAAAATGAAACAAAGTATTCGCACTCAAATTAGGCTTTATTTCATTTAGTCCCTTTACATTTACCTGTTCCAAAGTTTCGCCTCCTAAAATTCAAAATCGTCCACAAACACAATATCAATCATAAACCCATGTCGCTGCAAAATATTCTTCTCAGCATTTACGTCCGTCAACACAGGATAATACTTGCCTCTGCCCCTATATTCTCTTAACTTCAAAATGAATTTTTCATGAAATGTTCTCTTCTCAGATGCACCTTCCCTTCTATTAGCAATCATAGGCACATCAAATGAAATCCCTTTTCCATTTTCAGTAATAAAATATTTTTTCAGAAACATCTCCTAGAAACGGTCATTCATCTGATTCATTACCTTGTTGGTAAACGTGAGCATGAAAATTTTCGACATATCCGGATTCAACAGCATTTGCACTAAATATAAAAGCCGATCACTCATCATCGTGGTTTTACCGATTCCGGCATATGCTTTTTATAATTGTTTCATTTGTTACTGGATGGTTCATATCTAACCCTCTTTCTACTTTATACTCAATTCTTATTAATATCAAAAAATATATCTTATTGATATCTGGTTCTCCACTTATTCAATTTTTATTATACTCTGATTCCTTAAATTAAGCAAACTAATGCAATATTTTATCTAGTTCCATTTATCAAAATTAATGTCTTTAATTTCAAAACAATCATCAAGCAAGCTGTCTAAAGAAAGTATCCCATGCAAAAAAATCATCCCATGCACAGCATTATTATAAGCCCACATGGGATGTTTTCTTTAAATCAACTCATTATTAATCGGATTCTTTACAAATTCTATGATATTTGCCACCTTGGCATCTTCAAACTCATCATCCATTCCAACCGGACGCGTTACAAGGGCTTCATACAAATATTCCAGTCCACCTCTCGCATAAGAATGGAACAGCTCCATATTCTCAATATAGGTCTTCTCCGATTTAGGGTTCGTATCAAAAGCCATCTTTGCCTTTTCTGCTGGCTCTAATCCACGGCTATCGTCCAACAAAAGAATGACCTGCATGATTGTATAAAATCTTGTATAATTGCTTGCTACCTGATCCAATTGGATGGTTCTTTTATCAGGAGCCAGTTTATCATCTGCCAATCGACTTCCCTTTCTAAAGCCGATAATAGCCGCTGTTGCATAAAGATCCAGCAGCTTCGCAAATTTTGATTTCTCATCAATCTTATTCTGGGTCCACATTGCATCTGCATACCGTGCAAAACGGCCGTTTAAGACTATAGGCTCCGTTTTGAAATAATCATATATTTTTTCGTCTGATTTACTTTTTTTCGTAGCCATTATAACTCACCTCCCGCACAGCATGTGATGGTAGAATTATTGTCTTCAGCTTCCTTGGTAATCCTATAACAATACTCCTGCATCGCATAATCCTTTAACCCTGATGCTTCCCAATCTTTATCCAGCATAAAAATAATAACCTGTTCTGCAAATTCCGGGAGTTTTTTCGCAATCAAGGTAATGTTCTCATTACTCAGGTTGGAAAAAGGCGCATCCAGAACTAGCGGTAGTCTTGTTACTCCATTTATCTTCGATTGTTCTGCCTGCTGTCTTTTGTTTGCTAATTCCAGAATACTTACAATATACACGAAATTAACTGCCAACAGCTCACCAACCGAAAGGTTTTTCTCTTCCACATCCGCAAAACCACTCATGGATCGGTAATACATGTGGATTTTATAATCCTTTTCTAGCTTTGCATATTTTTCCCTGTTATTGAACATTTTCTCGAAGTTATCAGCAATCAGCTGGTTTAATTCTCGCAGAGTCGGTCTTTCCATTCTCTCCACATCCTGAAGTGCTCTCTCGTAAACGGCTTTTGCGTATTCAATCGCAATATAGAATGGTTTATTTTGCGCATCCTGTTTTTCCAAAACTTCCAACTGCTTCTGAAGGCTCTCAATTTCTTTTTTATAAGAGCTGATTTTTCCCTCGGCAATTCCTTTATTCGACTCTGCTTTTGAAAGATTATTTTTGGCACGATTATACTTTTGTCGAACTTCTTCCATATTTCGTTTCTGATCAATTTTATGTTCCAATTCGTTGTATTTGTTCGTGTCCTGTTCAATTTCGTTTTGATAAGATTCAAATTCTTTCGCTTTTTCATGTAGATCCGAAGATAACTCCGATGTATCCTGCTGCCATTCTGTCAATCTGGAACGTAACGATTTGGCAGGACCACCAATTTTATTTGGATAAACTTCTTCCCGAAGTTTGGCCAGTGCTTGGTAATGTGGATGCTCTGGAATCAGTTTTTCCCCACAAAGACAGGTTCCATTTTCTAACAACCAGTCAATTGTGTCGGATGTGACACCTGGAATATCCTTTCCCTCCAAGTCTACCTGACTTAATACTTTTTCAACGCTTGGAAGCAGTTCTGCAGTAAGAAGTTTATCCACGGAACTGAATGTTTTGATAAAATTGGAAAAAAAGCTGTCTCTATGACGTGTATTGCTTTCAATTCGATTTTTTAATTCTTTTAATTTCTGTTGAGCCTCTTCCGCAGAACGGTTGCTTGTCAGGGTTTCCTCGAGGGATGCAATATCTTTTTTAGCTACCTCGATATCCTGCTCACACTGAGCAATCGTTTTTTCTTCATTTCGTATGGAACACTCCAACTGCTCAATTTTCTTTTGATACGTCTGAGATTCGGTTGAAGTCGGTTTAATCTTTCGATTTAATTTCTGTATGACGGTTGTTTTATATGCGGCGTTTCCGTCTTTTAAGTGTTCTTTCAGCTTTAAAATGGATGTTATACCAAGGATTGTGTTGATGGACCGCTTAATATCTTCGGTTTTATTATTTTTGTCATTCCAACGCTCACCATCGAAAAAGAAGTAATTGGATAGCTTTTCAGGGAAGAATTCATTGATCATAGACTGCACATATCCCTGTTTGTACTTATTATTCTGATTATCGATGATGCCATTTTCCTGAGGAATACCATTTTCACTAATCTGTACGGTTAGTTTTTCGTCAGCAACCGGGACTACATCGTGACTGTGCGGATTCGTTGGTGGACGTTTAAATGACTGCCTACGCACGAATTTATATTCCCGTTCACCGGACTTCGTCTTATCCATCAAGGTAATTTCAACTCGTACTTCTCCCGTGCCACGTTCTCCCATTTCTGTGATAACTTCTTTATTTAATAGGATTGTCTTTTCTTTTAAAGTGTAATTAGTTGTGATTACTTCTCCATAAAGTCCCCAGCGGAATGCCTGAGCAATCGTTGTTTTTCCAACTGTGTTGTTTCCAAGAATCACCGTCACATTCTTCTTATCGTCCGTGGCGAAACGAATCGTATTCTCTCCCTTGTATCTCATAAAATTCACAAGGGTAATTTCCTTGAATTTCAATTGTTTTTCACCTCCTCTTTTGCTATTTTAACCAAATAATTTACAATCGCATCTACCATCTTCTTATCATCATATTCACCATTCCGATCATTTCGGTATTCTGCTTTTCTTAGTTTTAAATAAACAGCTTCTACAATCTCTTTATCAACTGAATCACTCATCATACTCATCCTCCATCTTCTGCATTTCCTCTTCGATATCCAGATAGACATCATAAACCTGCATAATCTGGTTCATCATTCCATCTGCCTGGGCCGGATTGTCCGACAGTTTTCCAAATTCATTGATCCTGGTCATCTCTCCTATGATAATATTGCGATCCCTTTCAAAATCGAGATGACTGACACATGAGAGTTCTCGCGGCAGCGTAATCATATCATAGATTTCTGCATAATCCTTATTTGGACTGCGCCTGAGAAGACGCCCTCGTCGCTGGATGAATTCCCTTGGATTCCGTGTACTTGCCATAATAAACGCGGTACGAATAGATGGAATATTGACGCCTTCATCCAAACATTTGATTGCGGTAACTACCTGGAGTAATCCATCATTAAAAAGGCTCTTTATTTCCTGACGCTCCCGCAAGTCTTCTTCTGCAGTAAAACGCCGAGCGGTCATATGAAGTTCCTGGCGTATCTTCGCAGTTACTCCGTCGATTTGCCTACCGATAACCCCGGTATCCTCGTCTTCCATTGAAGTTGCGCCGCAATATACAAGAATATGTCCTTCATCTTTATACTTCTGCATCAGTGAAATCAAAAGATCCGGCTTATTTCTGGCACCGGTCAACACGCGGGAACGCTTAAATAACAGTAACTCGCCCTCTTTTGAGATTTTGAGTTTTCCATTCTCTTCAACCACAAACTTTTTCAGTTTTTCCGTCAGAGACTGGTATTCATACAATTCATCCGGCTCCAAGTAAACCGGAACAGGATAATAACGGTATCGAGTTAATGCCCCATCATCAATTGCCTGCTTTACATCGTATTCAATACACTTTTCTCCAAAATAATCGAACAGCAGCTTTGTACCTTTTTTATCTCGGTAACGCTCAATAGTGGCCGATAAGGCTATTCGGTTCCGGATATTCTGTGGCAGGCATGCTGCCAAGCTCTTTGCACCAAAATTATGCGCCTCATCTATGACGATCAACACATTCTGAGCTTCCTTCAACCGAGTTACAACCTGTTGCATAGTATCACCTGAGAATGTATCGTTCGTTGTAATGCACACGAATGGCTCCCCGTAGTTTCGGAAACGCTTATATGCCTTTACCAGATCTTCTTTCCAGTGCCGGTTTCTGGACTGCGAATGTGCAATGATTGGCAGCGGCCCCCAGTGAATCTCGTCTTCCTCCCACTGTCCCACCAGATGAATCTGCGGGCATATGATAAAAACAGCAAGATGCTCCTGCGTCTGCTTTGCAAGTGCGACCATGCATGCAAGTGCTGTATAAGATTTTCCAGCACCCGTGCACATAGAGAATATCCCTCGATAATCAGCATTAAGCCAATTAGATACCGTTTCTTTTTGAACTTCCCGCAGTACAACATCTTCCGGAATTCGGAAGAGTTCCTCTGGTTTTACAAATTCATCATAGCTGAACTGCTTTTCATCGGTCTGGTAATCTACAGAATCTTTTCTAAATTTTGCCAGTTTTTGAAGAACTACACTTGGAAACGGGATAACCCGTATCTTTTTCGTATCATCCTCCCACATCCGATCAAAATCACTTTCACTGATGTCAACGTAATCTTTGTTGGTCTCGTCCTTCCAGTCGCAGAAAACATACAGAGACTCAAAATTATCACAATATGCATTGGCTGACGCATTGGCTGATCCGGTATAGGAAATCCGATTGCCTGATTCATCAACAAAAATAGCAATCTTTTCATGATAAATATTTTTATATGTATCATTTTCCATGAATGCAAGCTTGATTTCCAATGTCCCATTTGCAATCAGTGTGGCAACTAGATTCAGACGTTCTTCTTCAAATGCGTTTACCGGTTCCGTGAGGCTTACGTCTAACGCTTCAATCATTGCCGCTTCACGTGTTTTATACCCAACGCGGATTGCGTCAATGTCCTGTTCATCCAGTTTGGGCGAACAGATCAGCTGAATCTTTCCACCTTTCTGAGCAAATTCAAACAGCCCATAGGAAAATTCAATCAAAGCTGACGTTGAAAAATAACCAACAGCTCTTTTATAAACTTGACTTTCCCTAAGAATCGGAATCAAAAAATCTTTTGGAAAGTCATTACTATCAGACCGATATCTTAAAGCAATCGGTAATTTTCTAAACCCCATATAGGCGACACCCCTTCTTACTTCCAGTTCATCAGTTTGTTATTGATCGTATTCAGAACATTGCCTTTTAACATTTCAAAACGGTTGTCCAGGATGTTATGAATCTTTTCTCTAGTACTTACTGCATCCTCGGAAACATAACTGCTAATAGTTAAAGCGGCTTTTGCTTCCGAAGTAATTTTCTTTGCATAGACATCCAAACCATCATCTGAAATCGCCTTATTGGCTTCTTTAGTAATTAAGACAAAGTTCAAAGGTGAATTACAAATATGCTTCGGATCCTTTCGAAGATCCGCAGTTACTTCTCCGACCTTTTTCGCTGTTCCAAGAGGGATGATATGATGCATTTCCAACGATGCGGCATTTTCACAAAATACACTTACCGTCTTGGACGCATCAAACATGTCCGGATACGTTTGTGCTAGCATATACTGACACCCAAAGGACGTCATAACACGTTTGGGATACCGGTCTTCCGATACTTTATCCATCAAAAGAAGTGCCTTCTCCGAAAAATTTGTCATGGAAAACACATTCTTGCGAATGGATTCAATCCAATCTGCTTTTGACTGCTTTTTCACTGTTTTAAGCATGTTTTTCAGGTTATTGATAAAAGTGGTATTCTGATCTTTGTCATACTCTCCCGAGAATAAAACGGACCAATACCAGCCCTCCAACAAATCATGAACATCCTTATCGTAAAAGTATTCATCTGTTATAAACACTACTGCGATCAAAACTACCATAAGTGAATAGTTTACTTCCTGTAACGTGCGGATACCACACCGGCTCTGCAAGAAAAACATGGCTCGATCAATCGCGTTAATCGTCTTCTCACAATTCTGGTCGATTTTTTCCGGCTTCAGGTTGAGAATAAAGCCTTTCTTAATATGATCCAATTTAATTGCATCCGGACTCAAATCCGGAACATAGGAATAAATGCTAAGCACATCCAGAAAAATATCCACGTATTTTGAGCTCAGATCATTGTTCGAGGCATTGTAACACCCCGTATTTTCCGTTGCATTATATGTGTGATTTTGAATTCTGCTTGCAAGAATGACACGTATTTTATCCGGCAGGACTTTCTCCGGGTAGTTCTTCTGACTCATCATTAGCTTATGCATACGGCTGGAAAAATTCTCTTTATTTACCTTCGCAACCCTAGCCATAATCAGATCGAATGTGTTCAGGCATACGCCGCCACGGTTTAGATTCTCATAAATGTCGATTGCCCGTGCTCTCTGAGATGATTTTACCACAATCTGATCCAAGAAAATGGAATTAATGCAGGATGACAGATACTCTTTTATCTGCGTTGTCCAGATTTTTCCCCTTTCCTCTAGTGCATCTTTAAATGCCTGCTCTTTATCCGGTTGATTCCATATATCATCCGTTTCACTTTCAAAAATATATTTCGTAAACTCATATTTCTCTGTATCTGTTGTGTAAGCTACATAGACTGCCCTGATTTCTTTCACAATTTCCTGAGCAACACCTTGCACAATCTCTCCAAATCGAAGAACAATAGAATTTTTTGTTTTTCCAATCGGAGTTGCCATCAAGAACATAGGGATCAAATAGCCATCCCGATAAGAAGTGCAATACTGATCCAATGCCGGCGTAAGTTTTTCAGTAGGATTATATGGCTTCTTATCATTAGCATTAAATGATTCTACATGAATATATTTTGAAATCTGGGATGTCAAAAATGGTGGAAGGTCTGTATTAGGATTTTCAATCGGAAATTCAAGTTTTCCGATACCAAACCAGTCTTCCTCCACATCTGGACGGTCCTTCCATTTTGGAAGTTTCAAAAAGAAGCGCCGTTTTAAAGCCATAGGTGCAATCAATTCACTGACTTTCGGACAGTTATCATGAATGATATTTGAAAAAACATTCGTCAGAACAGTTAGTCTTTGCTGTCCATCTAAAAGGAAAGCTACTTCTCCCGTAATCTGATTCGTTGCAACCTGCTTTTTAGAACATCCAATAACTTTGGCGGCATAATCATCTGGATCTGATTCCAGCAGCAGAATACTTCCTACCGGCATCTTACAAAGAACGGATGCAACCAACTGCTTCTGCTGCTCCTCTTCTCTCCATACAAACTCCCTCTGAAAGTCAGGAAGCAAAATCTGATTTTTTTCAACTTTATTAATGATTTCAACTAAATTCGATGTATTCGGTTCTGGCATATAATCCCTCCCTTTACAGGCTTTCGATGGCATCTAACAACGCATCTAAGTCTTCCTTTGTATTAAATGGGCCTATACCAACCCGTACTGTCCCACCATATGAATTGTCTTTTAAATATTCGTGGATATATGGTGCGCAATGATATCCTGTACGTATCGCGATGTCGAATTCATCATCCAGTATCTGTCCTATATCCCCCGAATCATAGCCCTCTACAACAAATGACACGATTCCAAGCTGCTGATTGGTTGCAAAGACTGTCACGCCCGGATTTCTTGAAAGACCATCTACCAGATAATCTGTCAGCCCTTTGACATGATCCCTGTGTTGATCTACATCGAGCCATTGCAATGCCGCACGCAACCCGGCAATCGCAACAATATTTTCACTTCCTGCTTCATATCTGCCAGGTGCAGACTGAGGCATCGATAAATTTAACGAATCGCTGCCTGTTCCACCCGTTAATATACACTTTAATGATACATCTTTTCGGATAATAAATCCACCTATTCCAAATGGTCCGCATAACGTTTTGTGACCGGCGAAGCCTATGATATCCGCTTTCATTTCATCAAGATCGATGTCAATCAAGCCCGCTGCCTGCGCGGCATCTGTAATCGTAATTGCGCGATACTGTTTTGCCATTTCAAAAAGGCTTTTTACCGGAAGCATATACCCGGTAACATTACTGATAACAGTAGAAATAACGATATCCGGATTCTTCTCATGGAAAAGATAGTCTGTCTTCTTTAAGTCAATTTCCAGCGTTTCCTCTTCCATTGGAATCAAACATACGGTGCAGCCTGTCCGCTGACGGATGGATTCCATCGTACGGGCAATCGCATTGTGTTCATATGCAGTAATGTATAACACTGTATTTTCTGAAATATCCAGGCCATTCAAAATCTGGTTAAAAGCCTGGGTCACGGATGGGGTCAATACCACATCCGCTTTTCCGTCACAATGAAAGAGCTTCGCAAGTTTTTTCTTTGTATCATAAATAATTTCAGACGCTTCTCTGGCCGCTTTATAGCCACCACGTCCGGCATTTACAGAAAGTGTTCTGTTTACGCGATCCATTTCCGTATATACTGCTTCCGGCCGTGGAAATGAAGTCGCTGCATTATCAAGATAAATCATCGTACTCACCCCATCAGTTTCTTTACAAGATTCATGAGAATGCCTATTTTCTCACTGTTATCCAATGCCCCGTATTCATCCATCATGTCATCAAGCGCGCTCTGGAAGAAAACTCCAGACGCAGACAATGCATCCGGGTCAAAGTCATAAAAGCACTCTTTGACTCCGTCGTTAGTTGAAATGCTGATTTTTTTACTCTGAGAACTTGCATTCTCTTCTCTTTGCTGCAGGTCGGATACCAGTGTTTTTAATGTGATTTCAAATTCAGGGATGATCTTATCATTCCAGTCCTCAATAAAGAAATTTGTTGCTGTTTTAGCTATTTTCTCAATCAAATCACTTTCGCCGTTCCCTGTGATGTCACGGATACAGTTTAAAAGACTCTGTGACGTTGCCGGTAAAATACTATTTTTGGCATTCACTGGTACATTCTCATACCATGCTTTTAAACTCTGTAAAAAGTCATCATCCTTTGGCAAATCAAACGTTGTTCTAACAGCTTTTTCCGCTTTCTTTTTTAATTTTCTGGTATGAATATCCAGATCCTTTTTAGCATCTTTTACTTCCTTCAGGGCTTCTATCAGACTGCCGGCTTCAAAAATACGCGGAATCTGTTCAAAAATCAGTTCTCTCGGATTTGGTTCTCCAGTCAGAGCCTTACGGAACAATTTCAGTTTCCGCATATCCTGTCTTGGATAATCCTCTATCTGGAATGTGGTGGCTGC
>OGZD01002400.1_pt1 | contig 11613 bp, 10 predicted proteins | sample 1576701 | NCBI WGS metagenome assembly OGZD01 (sample SAMEA3541487, study PRJEB24748) | human gut metagenome | biome: human gut; feature: human-associated habitat; material: faeces | place: China | collected 2012
GAGAATGTGCCAAGGCACATTCTTTTTTAGAATACTTTTATAAATTACCCACAAGAGTTGTGTTATACTTATCATATGCTGTTGGGGTCAAAGGATCCTTTGCCCCATCGGATACCGGATCGCTTTGCACTGGCCGGTGCGGGGCACAGACGTAGGAGCACGTAGTGCGGAGCGATCAGAAAGCCGGTATGTCCTCTCAGACTGGCGGACAAAAATAAGAAGGGAGCGCGCAGCCGCTCATGAAAATACGTACAAAATTACTTATCACATTTCTGACGATCACGGTGGTACCGATCTTTTTGATCTATATCTCGATTTTAGGACTCAGTTCCTATCAGAACCGGGTGTTCCGGGAGACCTACGACGTTGGCCAGGTGGATCTCTCTGCCGGCGCGTCGATCCGGGTATTCAGCCACCTGACTGAGAGCATTCAGAAGGAGATCGAAGAAAAGATCGCGAAGGATCCGGAGATTTTCACGGACCAGTCGTATCTGGGCGACTTGAACGCCCGGATGACTGAAAAACACTCCTTTCTGATGGTGACGAAGGATGGAAAACTGATCTATATAGGAAACGACGAGACAGCATCGAGCCTGGAGAGAGAGATATCGGACTATGCGGAGATCAATGACTCTGATTCCTGGGGCAATTATCTGGATAAAAATACGGAACATCTGATCAAACAGAGAGAATTTGAACTGGCAGATGGGAGCCGGATCGCGGTCTACCTTGTGACAAACGTTGTGGATGTGATCCCGGAGGTAAAATCCATGATCACAGAGATGTTCTTCAGCAGTGTGCTGATCCTTTTTATCACTGGCGGTATGTTGACAGCCTGGGTCTACCGGTCGATCTTATGGCCGATCGGAAAGCTTCAGGAGGCAACGAAACAGATCCGCGACGGAAATCTGGACTTCACTCTCGATGTGGAGGACGATGATGAAATCGGGCAGCTCTGCCAGAACTTCGAGGAAATGAGGATCCGTCTGAAAGAATCGACGGAAGAAAAGATCCAGTATGATAAGGAGAGCAAGGAGCTGATCAGCAACATCTCCCACGATTTAAAGACCCCGATCACAGCCATCAAGGGCTACGCGGAAGGTCTTATGGAAGGTGTTGCGTCCTCGCCGGAGAAGCGGGATAAATATATCCGGACGATCTACAACAAGGCGAACGATATGGACCGTCTGATCAACGAGCTGACATTCTACTCAAAGATCGACACAAATAAGATCCCGTATACCTTCTCGAAGATCAATGTGGCAAACTACTTCCGCGACTGTGTGGAGGAAGTAGGACTGGAACTCGAGGCGAGAGGAATCGAGCTTGGCTATTTTAACTTTGTAGATGAGGACGTGATGGTGATCGCCGACGCGGAGCAGATGAAGCGCGTCATCAACAACATCATCGGAAATTCCTTAAAATACATGGATAAAAAGAATGGGATCATCAATATCCGGATCCTGGATGTGGGTGACTTTGTCCAGGTGGAGATCGAGGACAACGGAAAAGGCATCGGACAGAAAGAGCTTCCGTATATTTTCGACCGTTTCTACCGGACGGATTCCTCGAGAAATTCCAGCAAGGGCGGAAGCGGCATCGGCCTTTCCATCGTAAAGAAGATCATTGAGGACCATGGAGGAAAGATCTGGGCCACCAGCAAGCTGGGAATCGGAACAGAGATCCACTTTGTACTCAGAAAGATCGCGGGGGACGCGCAGCAGTAAAATATAATACCCATAACAGGAGGAACTTATATGAGCAAAATTCTGATCGTAGAAGATGAGGAGAGTATTGCAGAACTCGAAAAGGATTATCTGGAACTGTCCGGTTTCGAGGTTGAGATAGAAAATGACGGAGAAGCCGGTTTAAAGCGGGCGATTTCGGAGGAGTTCGACCTCTTTATCCTGGATCTTATGCTGCCGGGAGTGGACGGATTTGAGATCTGTAAGAAGATCCGAGAGACGAAAAACACACCGGTGATCATGATCTCCGCAAAGAAAGACGATATCGATAAGATCCGCGGCCTTGGTCTCGGTGCTGACGACTATATTACAAAGCCGTTCAGCCCGAGCGAGATGGTGGCGAGAGTCAAGGCCCACCTGTCCCGCTACGAGAGACTCATCGGAAGCGGAACCCCGGTGAACGATATCATCGAGATCCGCGGTTTAAAAATCGATAAGACAGCCCGCCGCGTCTATGTAAACGGCGAGGAGAAGAACTTTACGACAAAAGAATTTGACCTTTTGGCGTTCTTAGCCCAGAACCCGAACCACGTCTTCACGAAGGAAGAGCTGTTTTCCAAGATCTGGGACATGGAATCCATCGGTGATATTGCGACCGTTACAGTCCACATCAAGAAGATCCGCGAGAAGATCGAGATGAATACCGCGAAACCCCAGTATATCGAGACGATCTGGGGTGTCGGATACCGGTTCAAGGTATAAGGCAGGGAGAAAGGGAAGATGGACAGAAAAAAACTTTTGGAGGAGACAGAGCTTTTTGTCCTGGACATGGACGGAACCTTCTATCTGGACACGCAGATCCTGGACGGATCCCTGGAATTTTTAAGACAGGTGGAACGTCTCGGAAAGCGGTATGTATTTTTTACAAATAATTCCTCGAAATCTCCGAGGACCTATATTGATAAGCTGGCGAAAATGGACTGCCATATCCGCCGGGATCAGATCATTACATCCGGCGATGTGATGATCGAATATCTGAAAATGTATTATCCGGGAAAAAGGGTTTACTTAGTTGGAACCCCGGACCTGGAGGAAAATTTCCGGGAGAACGGCATTCTCCTCACAAAGGATATGCCGGATGTTGTGGTCATCGGATTTGATATGACTCTGACCTACGAGAAGTTAGAGAGGGCCTGTACCTACATCCGGAGCGGGGCAGTATTCCTGGCAACACATCTGGATATCAACTGTCCGACGCGGGATGGATTTATCCCGGATTGTGGTGCTATGTGCGCGGCAATCTCACTGTCTACGGGAAGGCAGCCGAAGTATGTGGGAAAACCATTTAAGGAAACTGTGGATATGGTGCTGACACTCACGGGAAGCGAGCGGGAGAAGATATCCTTTGTGGGAGACCGTCTCTATACCGATGTGAAGACCGGCGTGGCAAATGGAGCCCACGGGATTCTGGTGCTCTCCGGGGAGACGAAGGCCGGTGATCTGGAGAACGCTGACACGGTGCCGGATGCTGTGTTTACAGGATTAAAAGAGATGGCGGAAATTATGGCAGAGATGCCGGGAAAATAGAAACCGAAAGCTAAGAGTAATAGGCACATCCTGATGTTTGGGGTGTGCCTTTGCTGCGGGGAGAAAAATCCTGATAAAGTGTTACAGAGAACATACGGTTGTTTGCGCTTGACATTCAGCGGATATAAGTTTAAACTTGAATTATGTGAATTTTCTGCAAAAATAAAGCAAAATGCGAAAAAAACGAAACAGTTTCAGTGGGACGTGAAGAATGACAGAAGTCTGGAACTGAAAATTAAGACAAAGGAAGACAACGCTTATGAAGTACAAATTGAGATTTGCTGCCTTTTTCACTGCCATGATCGTATTTAACCTGGCAGCCAACTTTGCCCACCCGGTCACACCGACGGTAATTCAGGAGCTGCAGCTCCACGACTACATGTTTGGAGTGGCGTTAGCAGTTATGCTGATCACAAACTTCCTGTTATCTCCGTTCTGGGGTAAGATCAATAACTATATTTCTTCAAGGCTTTCCTTATTGATCTGTTGTCTGGGATACGGTGTGGCCCAGGTATGGTTTGCCTACGCTACGACGGAACTCATGATCATTCTCGCGAGAATGTTCGCGGGACTCTTCACCGGCGGTATCTTTGTAAGCTTTCTGACCTATATCGTAAACAAGTCAGACCCGGAAGACCAGGGGAAATACCTGACATACAGTGCAACGATCAAGAGCGTGGCCAGCGCTTTCGGCTACATGATAGGCGGATTTTTAGGCGAGTTTTCCGTGCGTCTGGCGTTCTTAGTCCAGGCGGGAACCCTGATCGCGGTGGCAATTGCTTTCTTCCTTATCTGTGAACCGGACAGCACGGCGAATTTAAAGGATATTCCGGCAAAGCAGCTCATGAAGGAAGCGAACCCATTCCAGGCGTTCATCGACAGCAGGAATTTCATGTGCATGGCTTTCGTGTTCCTGTTTGCGATCAACATCTTTATCAACTTCGGAAATACCGGTTTCGACCAGGCTTTTAACTACTACTTAAAGGCACAGCTGGGCCTGACTTCCTCCTACAACGGAATCATCAAGGCGGGCGTCGGTTTCGTATCCTTTATCGCGAACATGAGCCTCTGTATCTGGATCATCAAGAAGACGAACGTCAAAAAGTCTATGGTGGTTCTCACAGCGTTCTGTGCGCTGGCTTCCATCGGAACATTGATATCCGTGAAGATCGGAATCTTCATCCTGTTCAGTATCCTTGTTTACGCTGGCTATTCCGTCAGCGTCCCGGTTCTCCAGAACATGGTGGCAGACCAGGCATCGCCGGAGCAGAAGAACCTCGTCATGGGATTCTTCAACGCGACCCAGTCATTGGGAAGTATTGCGGGTTCCCTGACAGCGGGATTTATCTACTCTGTGAATGCGAAGCTTCCGTTTGCCTGCACCTTCGTGATCTACTCGGTGGGCGTTGCGGCGGCGTTTGGATATCTGTGCTACCACAAAAAAGAGGCTTGATACTGGTTTAAATTAACATACACCCCGGAAGGGCGTGGTACTTAAAAAAGTACCTGCCCTTCCGTTTTTTTAGACATCGTCGCTTGACTTTTTCCTCCCTATGTTATAAGATATTTTACATTTGCACCCTGTATGGCTTGAAATATTAACGAGCCGTCAGTATTGTATATAGAATTCTGTGACCGGTATAGAGATCTGGGAGTCCGTAGGAGTCGTCGAATGAATGTATCCTGGCATGGAATTGTTATGCAGACAACATAGAAAGGATATTGAATGGAAACAATCAGATTTGACGAACTTAATTTAGACCCGCGGATCCTCCGCGCAGTTACAGATATGGGATTTGAGGCGGCGTCCCCGATCCAGGCCCAGGCGATCCCGGTTGAGATGGAAGGCCATGACATGATCGGCCAGGCGCAGACCGGAACTGGTAAGACCGCGGCTTTTGGAATTCCGCTTCTCATGAAGATGGACCCGGAAAACAGAAAGACACAGGCAATGATCCTCTGCCCGACGAGAGAACTTGCGATCCAGGTAGCGGAAGAGCTTCGCCGCCTTGCGAAATACATGTCCGGGATCAAGATCCTCCCGGTCTACGGCGGACAGGAGATCGTAAAACAGATCCGCTCCTTAAAGGGCGGTGTCCAGATCATCGTTGGAACCCCGGGACGTGTGATGGATCATATGAGAAGAAAGACGATCCGCACCGACGCGATCCACACGGTGGTTCTCGATGAGGCGGACGAGATGCTGAACATGGGATTCCTCGAGGACATGGAGACGATCCTCGGTGAGCTTCCTGAGGAGCGCCAGACCGTAATGTTCTCCGCGACAATGCCTCACGCGATCGCCCAGATTGCCCAGAAGTTCCAGAAGGACCCGAAGATGGTTCAGGTCGTAAAGAAGGAACTGACGGTTCCGAAGGTGACCCAGTATTATTATGAAGTAAAACCGAGAAATAAAGTGGAAGTTATGTGCCGTCTGCTGGATCTCTATTCCCCGAAGCTCTCCGTTGCGTTCTGTAACACGAAAAAGCAGGTGGATGAGCTGGTGCAGGCACTCCAGGGCCGCGGATACTTTGCGGAAGGTCTTCACGGAGACTTAAAGCAGGAGCAGCGTGACCGTGTAATGGGAAGCTTCCGAAATGGCGCTACTGAGATCCTTGTTGCGACGGACGTTGCGGCGAGAGGTATCGACGTTGACGATGTGGAAGCCGTATTTAACTACGATATTCCGCAGGATGACGAGTACTATGTACACCGTATCGGACGTACCGGACGTGCCGGAAGAGAAGGACGCGCATTCAGCCTTGCGGTGGGAAGCGAGGTCTACAAGCTCCGCGACATCCAGAGATTCTGCAAGACAAAAATCGTTCCGCAGCCGATCCCGTCCTTAGATGATGTGACTGCGATCAAGGCAGAGAAGATCTTAGATGATGTTCAGCAGCATATCGGTGACGACAGCAATTTAGAGCGCATGACAGATATTATCGAGAAGCGTCTTCTTGCTGAGGATTACACTTCCTTAGAGCTTGCGGCAGCGTTCCTGAAGATGGCCATGGGCGACGATTACGAGGACATCGCGGATGAGGGAAGACCGCTCCGTGACCTTGACGATCTCGACCGACGCGGCGGAAGAAATGACCGCGGAAGAAACGGACGCAGACGCCAGAGAGGCGATGACGAGGAGTACATGGACAGAAAGAACGCCAGAGGCGGCATGACAAGACTGTTCATCAATCTCGGAAAGAATCAGAACGTGAAGCCGGGCGATATCTTAGGAGCCATCGCCGGTGAATCCGGAATTCCGGGCCGTCTCGTTGGAAGTATCGATATGTATGACAAATATACCTTCGTGGAAGTTCCGAAGGAGCAGGCCGATATCGTTATGGACGCAATGAACCATGTGAAGATCAAAGGTAAGAGCGTGCATGTGGAGAAGGCGAACCGGAGATAAGGGCAGTATTGATGTAAAATATGATGTTGGGGTCAAAAGCTTTTGACCCCTCTGATACCGAATTGCTCTGCACTGCGTGCTCCCGCAATTCTCAAAAACATTCGTAATTCGCTCATTTTTCTTTGAAAAATGGCTACTTACTCATGTTTTTGGCGGGTCCCAAGGTCAAAAATTCTCCTGCAAGCAAGCTTGCGTCGAACTTCTGACCTTTTGACCCTGGTATCATAAAATACGGAACTATAGAAATCAAAAACGGGAACCCGGCAGAGTTTGTTTCTGCCGGATTCCCGTTTCCTTTCATATATTACTGTGATTTAACTTCCTTCCAGAGTGCATTATAGAGATCATCCGCCTCGGTTCCAAGATAACTGTAGACCTCAGAATTCTCCAGCTCATCTGTATCCGGGAATACAGATTTATTTTCCTGATATTCCGGATCCAGGATCTCGAACGCTGCCTTGTTCGGGGTTGCGTAGGTGATGTACTCGAAGTTCTTCACCGCGATATCCGGGCGGCAGAGGAAGTTGATCCACTTCTCCGCGTTCTCCTTATTCTTCGCGTTGTCCGGGATGACCCAGGAATCGATCCACAGGTTTGTTCCCTCTTTAGGAAGAACGTACTCAAGATCATAATCGAGATCCAGTGTCTCCGCCTCTTCCTGAAGGTATAACAGCTCACCGGAGTAGATAACACCTACCGCCGCCTCGCCGTTTAACATCTTATCGCGGACCTGGTCCACAACATATGCCTGTACTAACGGCTTCTGCGCCAGGAGAAGCTTCTTCGCCTCCTCCAGCTCTCCCACGTCTGTGGTGTTCATGGAATATCCAAGTTCCTTTAATGCAACCATAAACGCGTCGCGGACACTGTCCTGCATCAGGATCTCGCCCTTTAATCTTTCATCCCAGAGATCCGACCACTTCGTCGGCGCCGGGACGCCAAGCGCTTCTAACTTCTGGACATTGTAGATAATTCCGACCGTTCCCCATGTATACGGGACAGAATAGCGGTTCTCCGGATCGAACGCCTTTGATTTTTCAAGGTAGACCGGATCGATATTCGCAATATTCGGCACATTCTCAAAGTTGATCTCTGCGAGAAGCCCGTTCTCCACCATTTTCTGGATCATGTAATCCGATGGACATACCGCGTCGTAGTTGACTGCTCCTGCCTCGATGACCGGATACATCTCCTCATTTGTCTCAAAGAGGTCATACGTCACATGAATTCCGGTCTCCGCCTCAAACTCATCGATAACACTCTCATCAATATACTCCCCCCAGTTGTAAACGTAGAGTTCGTTGGAGTGGGATGACGCAAAGTGAAGATAGCTTGTATAGCAGACACTTCCCACGATCAGGAAGGACGCCAGCACGATGGCTGTCTTTCCGCTCCACACCGGCTTCTTTCCTTTATCCGGCACCGTGTTCGGTCCGAAGTTTCCGGCTCCTGCTTTCGTCTGTGGTTTTGCCGGGGCAAAGTTCGTGATGAGAAGCAGCGCGAGGATCGTCACGAAGATCACGGTGGACAGGGCATACATGGACGGCTTGATGCCGCGGCGCACCTCACTGTAGATCAGGGTGGAAAGTGTATTGATCCCGGCGCCCCTCGTAAAGTGGGTGATGATAAAGTCATCGAGAGACATCGTAAACGCCATCAAAAAGCCCGATAACACACCCGGCATAATATCCGGGAACACTACCTTGAAAAATGCCTGTAACGGCCCGGCGCCCAGGTCCATGGCCGCCTCGAAGGTGTTCCGGCTCGTCTGCTTAAGCTTCGGCATGACGCTCAGCATCACATAGGGCACGTTGAATGTAATATGGGCGAACAGGATCGTCTTGAAGCCCAGGGAGATCCCGAAGGCGATGAACATCAGCATCAGGGAGATCCCTGTCACGATATCGGAGTTTAACATCGGGATATTGTTGAGTCCCATGCAGATCGTCCGCGGAAGCTTCTTCATCGCGGAGAGTCCGATGGCCGCCGCTGTTCCGAGGATCGTTGCGATAAGCGCCGACAGGAACGCGATCAGTAACGTATTATAGAGGGCATCCATGATCGTGGCGCTCTCAAACATCTGTGTGTACCATTTTAAGGTGAATCCACCCCACTGGGATCTCGATTTCGAGCTGTTGAAGGACAGGACCATCATGACGAGGATCGGTGCGTACAGAAAGATCAGTACCAGCACCAGATAGAAATCCTCAATAAATTTCTTAAATCTTTCTCTTGCGGTTTTCATCAGAATGCAGATCCCTCCCCATCCTTATCGTATTTTGCGATCATGGTCATGCTGAGAAGGATGAATACCATGAGCACGATGGAAAGTCCGGCGCCGAGGTTCCAGTTGCTTCCCTTTGTAAATTCCTGCTCGATGACGTTTCCGATGAGAAGGATCTTGCTGCCGCCCAGGAGGTTCGAGATCACGAAGGTGGTGAGCGCGGGCACGAATACCATCGTGATTCCGCTGACGATCCCAGGAACGCTTAGTGGAAGCAGGATCTTTGTGAGCGTCTGGTAGTTGTCCGCCCCCAGGTCCCTCGCCGCGTTGATCACGTTGTCATCGATCTTCGCAAGGGTGTTGTAGATCGGCAGTACCATAAACGGCAGGAAGTTGTAGACCATGCCGAGGATGATGGCCGCCGGTGTGTTGATGATCGCAATGTTCGGCAGATGCAGCATCGTGAGGAAGGTGTTGATCACGCCGTTCTTCTCGAGAAGTGTCTGCCATGCCATGGTTCTTAAGAGGAAGTTCATCCACATCGGGAGAATGAAGATGAATACCACGAAGCTGCCTTTTCCGATATGGCGTTTTCTTAAGATCAGCGCCAGCGGATACGCCAGGACGAGACAGATCACGGTGCTGACTCCCGCGAGCGCCAGGGAGAGCCAGAGGGCCTTCAGATGCTCAGAGGAACTGATGGCCAGGATGTTTGCCAGGGTGAATGCCCCGCTGCGGTCCGTCAATCCATAGTAGAATACCATGAGCAGAGGGATCACCGTAAATCCTGCCATCCATATCATATAAGGATAAGCCAGAAATCTGGATGCTTTTCTATTCATTGACTCCAACGGCCTCCTCGTCCTCGGACTCCGGCTTGTTCATGATTTGGATATCGAAGGGATCCACATGAATGCCGACCTTCTGTCCGACCGGGAACATGTCCGTGCTGTGGACCAGCCACTCGTAGCCGTCCGGGGTCGTAACCTCCATCTCGTAGTGGACGCCCTTGAAGATCAGGTGCGTGACAACGCCTTGAAGCGTGCCGTCCTCCGGCTTCACAAGGTCGATGTCCTCCGGTCGGATCACAACGTCCACGGGTTTATTGTTTCCGAATCCCTTATCCACGCAGGCAAACTTCGCGCCGAAGATTTCAACAAGCTCGTCGTGGATCATCGTACCGCCCACGATATTGCTCTCGCCGATAAAGTCCGCGACGAAGGCGTTCTCCGGCTCGTTGTAGATCTGCTCCGGGGTTCCCATCTGCTGGATATAGCCCTGATTCATGACGATGATGGTGTCAGACATGGTCAGTGCCTCTTCCTGGTCATGGGTGACGTAGATAAAGGTGATTCCCAGCTCATTCTTCAGCCGGATCAGCTCGTACTGCATGTCCTGGCGGAGCTTTAAGTCGAGGGCACCGAGCGGTTCGTCTAAAAGGAGAACTTTCGGTTCATTTACAATGGCGCGCGCGATCGCGATACGCTGCTGCTGGCCGCCGCTCAAAGAATCAATAGAGCGGTTCTCAAAACCTTCCAGATTCACTAATTTCAGCGCATAACGGATTTTATCATTGATATATTCTTTGCTTTTTTTCTTGATCCGCAGACCAAATGCGATATTTTCCGCGATTGACATATGCGGGAAAAGGGCATATTTCTGGAAAACAGTATTTAAGTTACGCTCGTTTGGCGGCAGGGACGTGATATCTTTGCCGTCAAAGACAACGCTTCCTGCATCCGGAGCCTCAAAACCGCCGATGATGCGGAGGGTGGTTGTCTTTCCACAGCCGGAAGGGCCGAGGAGTGTGATAAATTCATTTTCGCGGATATATAAATTTAAGTCATCTAATACGACGTGATCGCCGTAGGATTTTGAAATACCTGTCAGATTGATTAATTTTTTGCTCATTTGTGTTCAAAACGCTTCTTAATATAGTAAAAAACTTTATCCCTTTCTAAGTGGTATGTAAAATACAGATTAAAAACTTGGAGGCGTGGAAACCCAGATCAGGATGGCATCACGGTTGCCGTTATTTTCCAGCCGATGTTTTTTCCCCGCCTGGAAATAGAAAGATTCGCCTGCCCGGACAGTATAAGTTCTTCCACCGTAAAAAACACGCACGGTTCCTTTTAATACATAGCCGAATTCTTCGCCTGCATGTGGCAGATGCGTGTCGGAGGAACCACCGGGTTTTAAAGTAAGGCGCACCGGCTCCATGCTGTTCTTCTGGGCATTTGGTATGATCCATTCGATCATTTTATTTCCATCTTCGCTGATTTTTTCAAAATAATCATCTTTTTCAAATACGATCTGTTCCGGTTCTTCGTCCGTAAAAAATTCGGCAGGAGTTGTGCCGAGACATTGTATGATGTCAAGCAGTGTGCCGATGGACGGAGAGTTCTGGTTGCGTTCCAGCTGGGAAATAAATCCCTTGGTCAGTTCAGAGCGGTCAGCAAGTTCCTGCTGTGTCAGACCGTACTGGATACGAAGCTCTTTCATACGCTTTCCGATATCCATGCGAACCTCCATTCTTGCGTGTGAAAAATGTTATTTTTCAGACTAATCTCAATTCTGCAATTTTTTGGTAACTGTAAAAATATATGTTTTGTTTACAATAAGTAAACAAGACTATTTTATGCATTTTATAGGAAAAGTCAATAGAAAATAAGCTTTAAAAAAATATAAAAAAGGTCTTGCTTTTTTTA
>OGZD01002417.1_pt1 | contig 11553 bp, 10 predicted proteins | sample 1576701 | NCBI WGS metagenome assembly OGZD01 (sample SAMEA3541487, study PRJEB24748) | human gut metagenome | biome: human gut; feature: human-associated habitat; material: faeces | place: China | collected 2012
GCTGATTTCAATCTATATGCCGTCCTGGAACCGCCAACAACTGGCGATTCGGGCGATAAAATCGGTCCTGCGCCAGGACTACAACAACTGGGAGATGATTATCGTGGATGATTGCTCCACCTCCTGGGAACAACTACAACAGTACGTCACCGCCCTCAACGATCCGCGCATCACTTACATTCACAACGACATTAACAGCGGAGCGTGCGCGGTACGTAACCAGGCGATTATGCTGGCGCAAGGGGAATACATCACCGGGATCGATGACGATGATGAATGGACACCCAACCGCCTGAGCGTCTTCCTCGCCCATAAACAGCAACTGGTCACACACGCCTTTTTGTACGCTAACGACTACGTTTGCCAGGGCGAAGTTTATTCCCAACCGGCAAGTTTGCCGCTGTATCCCAAATCGCCGTATTCACGCCGCCTGTTTTACAAACGCAATATCATTGGCAATCAGGTCTTTACCTGGGCGTGGCGTTTCAAAGAGTGCTTGTTCGATACCGAACTGAAAGCGGCACAGGATTACGACATCTTCCTGCGGATGGTGGTGGAGTACGGCGAACCGTGGAAAGTAGAAGAGGCGACGCAGATCCTGCATATCAATCACGGCGAAATGCAGATCACCTCGTCACCGAAAAAATTCTCCGGATACTTCCACTTTTACCGCAAGCACAAAGACAAATTCGACCGTGCCAGCAAAAAATATCAGCTGTTTACCCTCTACCAGATCCGCAATAAACGCATGACCTGGCGCACTTTGCTGACGCTGCTGTCGGTGCGTAACGGCAAACGTCTGGCTGATGGTATTCGGGGGCGCTAAAGATGCTGGAAGATCTGCGCGCCAACAGCTGGAGTTTACGCCCGTGCTGCATGGTTCTTGCCTATCGCGCCGCTCATTTTTGTTCGGTGTGGCGCAAAAAGAACGTCCTCAACAATCTGTGGGCGGCCCCGCTGCTGGTGCTGTATCGCATTATCACCGAATGCTTTTTCGGTTATGAAATCCAGGCCGCCGCGACCATAGGCCGACGCTTTACTATCCATCACGGTTACGCCGTGGTGATCAATAAAAACGTGGTCGCGGGGGATGATTTCACCATTCGTCACGGCGTCACTATCGGCAATCGTGGTGCCGATAACATGGCATGTCCACACATTGGCAACGGCGTCGAACTCGGTGCCAACGTCATTATTCTTGGTGATATCACGCTTGGGAACAACGTCACCGTGGGCGCGGGCAGCGTGGTGCTCGACTCGGTCCCGGACAACGCGCTGGTGGTGGGAGAAAAAGCGCGAGTGAAGGTAATTAAATGAATATTCTGCAATTTAATGTGCGCCTGGCGGAAGGCGGGGCGGCTGGAGTGGCGTTAGATCTCCACCAGCGTGCGCTGCAACATGGGCTGGCGTCACATTTTGTCTACGGCTACGGCAAAGGCGGCAAAGAGAGCGTCAGCCATCAGAACTATCCGCAGGTCATCAAACATACGCCGCGGATGACCGCGATGGCGAACATTGCGTTGTTTCGTCTGTTTAATCGCGATCTGTTCGGCAATTTCAATGAGTTATATCGCACCATTACTCGCACACCGGGTCCGGTGGTCCTGCATTTTCATGTGCTGCACAGCTACTGGTTGAATCTTAAGAGCGTGGTGCGCTTTTGCGAAAAAGTGAAAAACCATAAACCGGATATCACACTGGTCTGGACGCTGCACGATCACTGGAGCGTTACCGGACGCTGCGCCTTTACCGACGGTTGCGAAGGCTGGAAAACGGGCTGCCAGAAATGCCCGACCTTAAATAATTATCCGCCGGTGAAGATTGATCGCGCACACCAACTGGTGGCGGGCAAACGGCAGTTATTCCGCGAGATGCTGGCATTGGGCTGTCAGTTTATTTCCCCCAGCCAGCATGTGGCAGACGCTTTCAATAGTCTGTACGGTCCAGGGCGTTGCCGGATTATCAATAACGGTATTGATATGGCAACCGAAGCGATTCTGGCGGACTTGCCTCCGGTGCGCGAAACTCAGGGCAAGCCGAAAATCGCAGTGGTGGCGCATGATCTGCGTTACGACGGCAAAACTAACCAGCAACTGGTGCGCGAGATGATGGCGCTGGGTGACAAAATCGAACTGCATACTTTCGGTAAGTTCTCACCGTTCACCGCTGGTAATGTGGTCAATCACGGCTTTGAAACCGACAAACGTAAACTGATGAGCGCGCTCAATCAGATGGATGCGCTGGTATTCAGTTCTCGCGTCGATAACTACCCGCTGATTTTGTGTGAGGCGTTATCGATTGGTGTGCCGGTGATCGCCACCCATAGCGATGCGGCGCGGGAAGTGCTGCAAAAATCCGGCGGTAAAACCGTCAGCGAAGAAGATGTGCTGCAACTGGTGCAGTTAAGCAAACCGGAAATCGCACAGGCGATATTTGGTACCACGCTGGCTGAGTTCAGCCAGCGCAGCCGCGCCGCCTACAGTGGACAACAGATGCTGGAGGAGTATGTCAACTTCTATCAGAATCTGTAGCTACCTGCTGCTGCCGCTGATCTACCTGCTGGTTAACGTCAAAATCGCCCAGCTTGGCGAAAGTTTCCCCATCACCATCGTCACTTTTTTACCTGTCTTGTTACTGCTGTTTTTAGAGCGCATCAGCGTTAAAAAATTGATGATTGCCTTAGGGATTGGCGCGGGACTCACGGCGTTTAATTACCTGTTTGGTCAGTCGTTGGATGCCAGTAAATACGTCACTTCAACCATGCTATTTGTCTATATTGTGATCATTATTGGCATGGTGTGGAGTATTCGCTTTAAAACGATTTCGCCACACAACCATCGCAAGATATTACGTTTCTTTTATCTGGTGGTCGGGCTGGTGGTGGTGCTGGCGGCGGTGGAGATGGCGCAAATTATCCTCACCGGCGGTAGCAGTATTATGGAGTCGATTTCGAAATATCTGATTTACAGCAACAGCTATGTGCTGAATTTCATTAAATTCGGCGGCAAGCGCACGACAGCACTTTATTTCGAACCGGCATTTTTCGCTCTGGCATTAATCTCAATTTGGCTCAGCATCAAACAGTTTGGTATCAAAACGCCTAAAACAGATGCTATGATTCTCGCAGGGATAATATTATCCGGTTCATTTTCAGGGGTTATGACCTTTATCCTTTTTTATTTGCTGGAGTGGGCATTTCAATATCTGAATAAAGAGGCGATTAAGAAAAAGTTACCGTTAGCATTGATTTCTCTGGCTGTATTCCTGGTTGGTGTGGTAATCGCGTTCCCTTATATTTCCACCCGTCTGGGCGATTTAGGTACAGAAGGATCGTCATCGTATTATCGTATTGTCGGTCCGCTGGTGATGGTCGGTTATTCTTTAACCCATATTGACGGTGTAGTCAGATTTGGCTCACTTTATGAATATGTCGCATCATTCGGAATATTTAACGGTGCGGATGTCGGAAAAACCATAGACAATGGTTTGTATCTGCTGATTATTTATTTTTCCTGGTTCGCAGTGTTTTTATCGCTGTGGTACATGGGAAAAGTGATAAAAATGATGATCAACGCTTTTGGTGATAACCGCAATTTTCGCGTGCAATTATATCTTTTTACTCCGGTATCGCTGTTTTTTACCGGTTCGATATTTAGCCCGGAATATGCGTTTTTAATCGTCTGTCCGTTTATTTTGCGAAAAGCGTTAAATATTACGAGGTAAGAATAAGAACATGTTGCTTAGCATAATCACTGTCGCGTTTCGTAACCTCGCAGGGATAGTCAAAACACACGCCTCGCTGGCGCATCTGGCGCAGGCGGACGATATCAGCTTCGAATGGATTGTTGTTGATGGCGGTTCCAACGACGGCACCCGTGAGTATCTGGAAAATCTCAATGGTATCTATAACCTACGCTTTGTCAGCGAACCAGATAACGGTATCTACGACGCCATGAACAAAGGTATTGAAATGGCGCAAGGCAAGTTCGCGTTGTTTCTCAACTCGGGCGATATTTTTCATCAGGATGCCGCATATTTTGTCCGTAAGTTAAAAGTGCAAAAAGATAACGTGATGATCACCGGCGATGCGCTGCTGGATTTTGGCGACGGGCATAAAATTAAACGTAGCGCCAAACCGGGTTGGTATATTTACCACAGCCTGCCCGCCAGTCATCAGGCGATATTTTTCCCGGTGTCCGGCTTGAAGAAATGGCGTTATGACCTGGAGTATAAAGTTTCTTCCGATTACGCGCTGGCGGCCAAAATGTATAAAGCCGGTTATGCATTTAAAAAACTCAATGGCCTGGTGTCTGAATTTTCTATGGGTGGGGTATCTACCACCAATAATATGGAATTGTGTGCTGACGCCAAAAAAGTCCAACGGCAAATATTGCACGTGCCTGGCTTTTGGGCTGAATTATCCTGGCATTTACGCCAACGTACGACCTCAAAGACGAAAGCCTTATATAACAAAAGCTGAATATAAGGGAAAACGATGCAGGATTTAAGTGGATTCTCGGTGCCGAAAGGGTTCCGGGGTGGCAACGCTATTAAAGTGCAATTGTGGTGGGCAGTACAGGCAACAATATTTGCCTGGTCGCCACAAGTATTGTATCGCTGGCGGGCATTTTTATTACGTTTATTCGGCGCAAAAATAGGAAAAAACGTAGTCATTCGTCCGTCAGTAAAAATTACCTATCCGTGGAAATTAACGTTAGGTGATTACGCGTGGGTCGGCGATGACGTCAATTTATATACCCTCGGTGAAATAACCATTGGCGCACATTCGGTGATATCGCAAAAAAGTTATTTATGCACTGGTAGCCACGACCATGCAAGTCAACATTTCACCATTAACGCCACGCCTATTGTGATTGGCGAGAAATGCTGGCTGGCAACCGATGTCTTTGTTGCCCCTGGCGTCACGATCGGCGACGGCACCGTCGTGGGTGCGCGAAGCAGTGTTTTTAAATCGCTTCCGGCAAATGTGGTTTGTCGGGGGAACCCCGCAGTGGTGATACGCAAACGCGTTGAAACTGAATAAATTCAAAAAATACAGAGGAATAAGACATGTCAAAAGTCGCTCTCATCACCGGTGTAACCGGACAAGACGGTTCTTACCTGGCAGAGTTTCTGCTGGAAAAAGGTTACGAGGTGCATGGTATTAAGCGTCGTGCATCGTCATTCAACACCGAGCGCGTGGATCATATTTATCAGGATCCGCACACCTGCAACCCGAAATTCCATCTGCATTATGGCGACCTGAGTGATACCTCCAACCTGACGCGCATTTTGCGTGAAGTGCAGCCGGATGAAGTGTACAACCTGGGCGCAATGAGCCACGTTGCGGTTTCTTTTGAGTCACCGGAATATACCGCAGACGTCGATGCGATGGGTACGCTGCGCCTGCTGGAGGCGATCCGCTTCCTCGGTCTGGAAAAGAAAACCCGTTTCTATCAGGCTTCCACTTCTGAACTATTCGGTCTGGTACAGGAAGTTCCACAGAAGGAAACTACACCTTTCTATCCTCGTTCCCCATATGGAGTAGCTAAACAATACGGTTTTTGGATTACCAAGAACTATCGTGAAAGCTATGGAATGTATGCAGTGAACGGAATCCTGTTTAACCATGAAAGTGAACGTAGAGGCGAGACTTTTGTAACCCGTAAGATAACATTAGCTGCTGCCCGTATCGCACAAGGGCTCCAAGATAAACTTTATTTGGGAAACCTGAACTCACTTCGTGACTGGGGATATGCCAAGGACTATGTTGAATGTATGTGGCTGATCCTTCAGCATGATACTCCTGAAGATTTTGTAATTGCTACGGGGGAATATCATACCGTACGTGAGTTTACTACATTAGCTTTTAAAGAAGTTGACATTGAACTTCGTTGGGAAGGTGAAGGAGTGAATGAAAAAGGTATTGATGTTGCTAGCGGTAAAGTACTGGTTGAAGTTGATTCTAAATATTTTCGTCCTGCTGAAGTAGAACAGTTACTGGGTGATCCCACGAAAGCGCGTACGTTACTTGGCTGGAATCCCACCAAGACTTCTTTCCCCGAACTGGTAAAAATCATGGTATCGCATGATATGAAGTTTGTGAAGAAGCTTCACATGAAAGAACTGATGAATAGAGAAGAAGGATAAGAATGGATAAAAATACGAAAATCTATGTAGCAGGACACCATGGCTTGGTGGGTTCTGCTATCTGGAATAATTTGCAGAGTCGTGGTTACACAAATCTTGTAGGACGTTCTCATAAAGAGCTGGACCTTCTTGATGGTGTGGCCGTAAAACAATTCTTTGATGAAGAACTGCCTGATGCTGTTGTCCTTGCCGCTGCGCATGTCGGTGGAATTATGGCTAATTTGCAGTATCGTGCTGATTTTATCTATCAGAACCTTCAAATTCAGCAGAATGTGATAGGGGAGAGTTTTCGCCATAATGTAAAGAAGTTGCTTTTCCTGGGCAGTACCTGTATCTATCCCCGTGATGCTGCACAGCCGATGAAGGAAGACGCTCTGCTGACTTCTCCTTTGGAATATACGAACGAACCTTATGCCATTGCCAAGATTGCGGGTTTGAAGATGTGTGAGAGCTTTAATCTACAGTATGGTACGAACTATATTGCCGTGATGCCTACCAACCTTTATGGTCCGAATGATAATTTCCATTTGGAGAACAGTCATGTTCTTCCTGCTATGATTCGCAAGATTCATCTGGCTAAATGTTTAAACGAAGGTGACTGGAAGGCAGTTCGCAGAGACCTTGACTTGCGTCCTGTGGAAGGCGTGACCGGCAGTAATTCTGATGCTGAAATATTGGATAAATTGGCTAAGTTTGGTATTACTTGTGAGGCTGTAACTCTTTGGGGGACTGGTACCCCTATGCGTGAGTTTTTATGGAGTGAAGAGATGGCTGATGCGAGTGTGCATGTATTATTGAATGTTGATTTCAAGGATACTTGTATGGAAGGTAGTAAAGACATTCGTAACTGTCATATCAATGTTGGTACAGGTAAAGAAGTCTGTATCCGTGAAGTTGCCGAAATGATCATGAAGGAAGTTCAATTTAAGGGTGATTTACGTTGGGATAGTTCTAAGCCTGACGGTACGATGCGTAAGTTGACGGATGTATCGAAGTTACACAGTTTAGGCTGGCATCATAAGGTTGAGATTGATGAAGGTATTGAGCGCCTTTATGAATGGTATTTGAAGGGTGTCTAAATTTATAATTTATATGTTATGGAAAAATTAAACGGAAAGAATGTCTTAATATTGTTGTTGCCTCTGCTTCTTACAGCTTGTCAGTCTTATAAAAAAGTACCTTACTTACAGGATGCGGAAGTCGTACTGTATAGTACTCAGAACGAACAATTGTATGATGCAAAAATTATGCCAAAAGACTTATTGACTATTGTAGTGTCATGTACCAGTCCCGAACTGGCAGCGCCTTTTAATTTGACAGTGGCCACACAGAACAATGCTGCTTTGAGTTATACAACTACTCAGCCAGTTCTTCAACAGTACCTAGTTGATAACGATGGTAATATCAACTTCCCCGTATTGGGTGAACTTCATGTTGGTGGCCTAACCAAGAAGGCAACCGAACAAATGATCGTTGAAAAGCTGAAACCTTATATTACTGAAACTCCTATTGTAACAGTACGTATGGTAAATTATAAGATTTCTGTGATCGGAGAAGTTGCCCGTCCCGGTACATTCACGATTTCCAATGAAAAAGTGAACATTCTGGAAGCTTTGGCTATGGCAGGTGATATGACTGTCTATGGTCTGCGTGATGATGTAAAACTAATACGGGAGAATGCTAATGGCAAGCAGGAAATAATTCCATTGGATCTGAATAAAGCTGAGACAATCCTTTCCCCTTATTATTATCTGCAGCAGAATGATATCATATACGTTACTCCGAATAAGGCGAAAGCACGAAATTCAGACGTGGGAAATAGTACAAGCTTATGGTTCTCTGCTACTTCTATCCTTGTTTCTATTGCCAGCTTGTTGTTTAACATCTTGAAATAAAAAGAAAGAGTCATGAAAGAAGAAAATCAAAACGGGAAGGAACGCCAAATGGCTGAAGAACAAATAGATTTCCGGACATTGCTTTTTAAATATATTATTCATTGGCCTTGGTTTGTAGGGGCAGTGTTGCTCTGCCTTGTTGGTGCATGGTTTTATCTGCATTGGGCTACCCCCATTTATAATATTTCAGCCACCGTTCTAATAAAAGATGAGAAGAAGGGAGGAGGTTCGGGAGTTTCTTCGGAATTGGAGGATATGGGATTAAGTGGTCTGATGACTTCTTCTAAGAATATTGATAACGAGTTGGAAGTCCTACGCTCAAAAACGCTTGTAAAAGAAGTTGTTAATCAATTAAACTTGTATATAACTTATAAAGACGAGGATGAGTTTCCGGCTAAAAGTTTATACAAGACATCTCCGGTACAAGTAAGTTTGACACCTCAGGAGGCTGAGAAACTAAGTTCTCCGATGGTAGTGGAAATGATACTGCAGCCTAAAGGAAGTATAGATGTGAATGTGACTGTTGGTGAGAAAGGATATCAGAAGCATTTTGAGAAACTACCTGCTATCTTCCCGACTGATGAAGGTACATTGGCTTTCTTTCAAGATGTTGACTCGGTAACTTTGCAGGATGGCACGAAAGTACCTCGGTTAGAGAAGAACGTACGTCATATAACTGCGACTATCAACAAACCGATGAGAGTGGCAAAGGGGTATTGCAGCAGCTTGTCTATTGCGCCAACCTCCAAGACTACTTCTGTGGCTGTGATTTCATTAAAAAATTCCAGTTTGCAGTGTGGACAGGATTTTATCAACCAATTACTGGAGATGTATAATCGTAATACGAATAATGATAAAAACGAAATCGCCCAGAAGACTGCTGAGTTTATTGATGAACGTATTAGTATTATTTCAAAAGAACTGGGAAGTACAGAAGCGGATTTGGAAACCTTTAAGCGTGACGCAGGTATCACGGACTTGACGAGTGAAGCTCAGATAGCCTTAGCTGGTAATGCTGAGTATGAAAAGAAGAGCGTAGAGAACCGTACTCAAATCAGTCTGGTGAATGACTTGCGTAAATACTTGAAAGGTAATGAATATGAAGTATTACCAAGTAATGTTGGTTTACAGGATGCTGCCTTGATTGGTGCGATTGAACGTTATAATGAAATGTTGGTGGAACGTAAACGTCTGCTACGTACATCAACAGAGAATAACCCGACTATTGTGAATCTGGATACGAGTATCCGTGCTATGAAAGCTAATGTACAGGCTACTCTTGAAGGAACTTTGCAGGGGTTGATGATAACCAAGTCAAATCTGGCCCGTGAGGCAAGCCGCTACTCTCGTCGTATCAGTAACGCTCCGGGGCAGGAACGTGCTTATGTAAGCATTGCCCGCCAGCAGGAAATTAAAGCAGGGTTGTATCTGATGTTGTTGCAGAAACGTGAAGAGAACGCAATTGCGTTAGCTGCTACTGCAAATAATGCGAAGATTATTGATGAAGCGATAGCTGATGATACTCCGGTATCTCCCAAACGCTCTATGATTTATTTAATTGCATTGGTGTTGGGTGTTGGGATTCCTGTTGGCATCATTTACCTGATTGAACTGACGAAATTCAAGATAGAAGGTCGTGCCGACGTAGAAAAACTGACGAGCGTTCCTATTATAGGTGATATTCCATTGACTGACGAAAAGAATGATAAGAATGGCTCTATTGCTGTCTTCGAGAACAAGAATAATCTGATGAGTGAAACCTTCCGTAATATTCGTACCAATCTTCAGTTTATGCTCGATAATGATCAGAAGGTTATCCTTGTAACCTCAACAGTCAGTGGAGAAGGAAAATCGTTTGTTTCGGCAAACCTGGCTATCAGTCTTTCTCTTTTGGGAAAGAAGGTCGTGATTGTCGGACTCGATATTCGCAAGCCGGGACTGAATAAAGTATTCCATCTCTCCAATAAAGAGAAAGGCATTACTCAGTATCTTTCTAATCCTGAAACGGATCTAATGGAACTTGTTCAACCTTCTGATATCAATAAGAATCTGTTTGTTCTTCCGGGTGGTGCTGTGCCTCCTAATCCAACGGAGTTGTTAGCTCGTAACGGTCTGGATAAAGCCATAGAAATCTTGAAGCAGAACTTCGACTATGTGATAATGGATACTGCCCCTATTGGTATGGTAACCGATACTTTATTGGTAGGTCGTGTGGCTGACTTGTCAGTATACGTATGTCGTGCCGACTATACTCATAAAGCCGAATATACATTGATCAATGAGTTGGCTATTGAGAAGAAGTTGTCTAAGCTGTGTACCGTAATCAACGGTGTGGACTTGAAAAAGAGAAAATACGGTTATTACTACGGCTACGGCAAGTACGGTAAGTACTACGGTTATGGTAAACGTTATGGTTACGGCTATGGATATGGAGAAAAGTGACAGATAAATCTGTGATATATGAAAAAGACGGTAGTCGAATATATCACAGATACGCTTGAAGATATTCCCAAGCAATCTCTTCAAACCAATAAAAGGCGTTTACATGCTTTTTTCTCAGAACAGGAAACAATAGAGAAGCGGGGGACACATTTTGTATTCAGGTATGCTTTCTATTCTGTTGAAAAATTACGAAGACCTACGAAACAAAACCTCTTTAAAGAATATAATATGTTGTGTTCTGACTTGAAAAGCACTCCTTCTGGGGAAATATCGGATATGGAATATAAAGATGTTGTATTATATGGTAATACTTCCTCTCCTGTAGTACAAGAACGATTGACTGAATATTTGGAACGGAATAATTCGTTAAAGATTCAATTGTCTTTTTGTGATGAAGAAACCTCAGAATGTAAAACAGGAGAAAATATTGCCTATGCAGAACTGCAGAAAGCATTGTTTTATTGTAAAAGGAAGAAGTATTTGCTTCTGTTCATTTCAGTTCGTGAGTTGATACAGGATATTCGCTTTTACGATCTGCTTAATGAATATCGTGTTGATTTCCGTTGTGTTGACTTTCCTTGGTTTTGCAGGGAGAATCTACAGTTGATAAAAGCAGTTATGTTATATGAGAAGCTATCTTCTTAAATAGTCCTTAAATAGCATATTGATCTGAATATTAGTATTATATGTTACATTTTATATTGAATTGCTATATGTAGGTCCCTAACTTCATACTATAAGATGAAGAACCCTACATTTTCCGTTGGTTAAGAAGAATACAGCGGTATATCTTAACCGACACTTTCATATCGGTTTGATTTCCGATATGCTTTTTTTACCCCATATATCAACTGTCTGTGAAGATCGTTGATATATTTTTTATAAAATAATTACATTTAAAAGAATAGAGGTTGTGTCAGCATTTTTGACACAACCTCTATTCTTTTATTAGCTTCGTGAAACTTGCAGCCCTTTGTCGGAAAGAGTCATATCAACAAAACGTGCTCGTGGATTAGGAGCATGCTCTGTCAGTATCCGTCGTATCTGTCCTGCGGCTTGCGGGTCT
>OGZD01002423.1_pt1 | contig 11530 bp, 8 predicted proteins | sample 1576701 | NCBI WGS metagenome assembly OGZD01 (sample SAMEA3541487, study PRJEB24748) | human gut metagenome | biome: human gut; feature: human-associated habitat; material: faeces | place: China | collected 2012
CGAAGCATCCTCTCACTCGAAAATGAGAGGATGCTTCGTTTTAAAGGGGGATACGGATTCCCATCTTACGGATGTATCTCATAATCCCAATCCTTAAGGGCATATCCCCAATTTTCATTCACCAACTGAATGGTACGGGGCTTATACTCATATTTATTCTTTTTGTAGCCTTTCTTCCGGTCTGTATACTGGCGTATGGCAGCCTCGGCACAATCAAACTCACGAATACCTAATTTTTCATACGCAAGCTTCGTGGTTCCGAATGCATCAGCCTCAAAATCCTCGAATTTCACTTCAAAAAGATTTCCTTCCGGCACATACTTCTTCTGCTCCTCATAAGCGCGGTAAAGCTTCGTATAGGTAAGAAGGATATTCTTCTCCATCTCCTCGTCGCTGATATGCTGCAATTCCAACGGTTTGATGGTATTGGTGAAGAAACTGCGTGTGCTCTCGAACACCGTATAGGGGTTACGCATCAGATAAATGAACTTGGCATTGGGGAACATCTCGACCAAGGCTTTTACGCGTCCCGTATGGGGCGGGTTCTTGGATAAATACACATCTCCTCCCGTCGTACAGTATCTGGAAATTTTCATCAACTTCACAAATGTTTCCTTGAATACCTGAAGTTCCTCTTTCGTAATGTTCTCGAACGTCAGATACTTGTCGCAATATTCCTGCCACTTCTGAGGAAAGAACCAAAAGTCATAGAAGGAATAAGGCATCATGTTCGACAATGCGAATTCTTCCTCCTGCGGCAGGTCGGGAGCCAACTCCATATTGTCCGTCGGACGTTTGTTCGGCATAAGCCAACCCATCGTCTTCTTGAAGAAAGGTTGGCCGAACATCATCAGATGGGGGAATACGGTCTGGTACGTGGTCGTATAACAGAAATTATCGTCCTGCGCAAAGATGTTGTGCACAAAGGTCGTCCCGCTTCTCCAATGTCCGAGAATGAAAACAGGATCGTGGTCGAATTCGTACGCCCCCAACTTCTCCTCAAACCTGCGGTCTTGGATAGGTGCCAACAAACTCAACAGCCTGCATACGCTCTTCGTCAGATAATACTTGGTACGCTTGTCCGGAGCTATCTCCTGACCACGCGTCATTTCTTTAAACGTTTTCCAATCGGCACCTACCAACGTATTGACCGGAAGTTTGCTGAACTCTAATAATCCCATGAAACTTTGATTTTTAATTAAGGTTATTCTTTAATGATTTCTATCGCGAGACCTTGGCGTCCCAAATCTTTGACGGCTTTCTCTATGGCTTCGTAATGCTCTTTTCCGATACCCAATTTGGGCAGGTTCAACTCCGGAAGGCGCTCAACGTCATTCTCCTTGGCATCCACCGGACCGATAATCATACCCACTGCACTCGTGTTGTTCGTAATCGGATCTATCAATATGAAGGAACCGGTCGCACGGTTCTTCTGATAGGCATCGAAAAATATGGGTTTTGCCGTCGTGATATGCACTTTCCCGATTTCATTCAAACGAAAACCGTCCGCCGGACGCTGCTCCATCGTATTCACATCTACCTGATAACAAATCTCACCTACCGTGGCACGGGTCGTATTCGTATTATGCTTCAGATAAAAATGCTTGTTACGATCCATCGGTTCTTCGTCCATCCATACGAGCATCGTCTCGAAATAGCGCCCTACTTCCGGCACATTGTCGGGATGTACTAACATTTCACCGCGTGAAATGTCTATCTCATCCTCCAACGTCAACGTCACACATTGCGGGCAAAAAGCCTCTTTCAAATCTCCGTCATACGTCACAATACGTTTCACATGTGACTTCTTACGCGACGGAAGAGCCATAATTTCATCTCCTTCCCGTACCACACCGGAAGCTATCTTCCCGCAGAACCCACGGAAGTCGAGGTTAGGGCGCAACACGTACTGCACAGGATAACGGAAATCCGTCATGTTGCGGTCGGTATGAATAGGTACGGTCTCCAAAAAGTCCAACAGGCTGGTGCCTTCATACCAAGGCGTACGCTCAGACTTCTCTACCACATTGTCGCCATCCAAAGCGGAAAGGGGAAAACAGGTCACATCCTCTATACCTAATTTATCCGTCAAAGCCTTGTATTCCGCTACAATGGCATCGAACACGTTTTCGTCGAAATCCACCAAGTCCATCTTGTTCACGGCCAACGCGATATGTTTGATTCCCAACAAGGAAACAAGAAATGTATGACGACGGGTCTGCGTAATGACTCCCGTACGGGCATCCACCAATATAATGGCTAAATTAGCCGTGGAACCGCCGGTAATCATGTTGCGGGTGTATTGTTCGTGTCCCGGAGTGTCGGCAATAATAAATTTGCGTTGGTTCGTCGAGAAATAACGGTAAGCCACGTCTATGGTGATGCCTTCTTCGCGCTCCGCTTTCAAACCGTCGAGCAACAAAGCATAATCTATATGGTCGCCGGCATTCCCCACACGTTTGCTGTCACGCTCCAAAGCCTGCAACTGATCTTCATACAGTTTCTTGCTATCGAACAAAAGCCGACCTATCAATGTGGATTTTCCGTCATCCACCGAACCGGCCGTCAACAGGCGCAACAAATCTTTTTTCTCGTCTTGGTCTAAAAACTCCTTTATATTTAATGTAGCCATATAATACCCTCCTGAATTAAAAATACCCTTCACGCTTTTTCTGTTCCATGGACGCCTCCTGGGCGAAGTCTATCACACGGGTCGTACGCTCGCTCTTGGTGGTAGTCATCATTTCCTCCACAATCTTCTCTATCGTGTCGGCTTCGCTTTCGATGGCACCGGTCAGCGGCCAACAACCCAGCGTACGGAAACGAATCTTTTTCATCTCAATCTTGTCGCGGTATTTTTCCGGCAAACGGTCGTCGTCCGGCATAATCAGTTGCCCGTCGATGTTCACTACCGGACGTTCCTTGGCATAATACAGCGGGACGATAGGAATGTTTTCCAAACGGATGTACTGCCAGATGTCCAATTCGGTCCAATTACTCAATGGAAACACCCGAATACTCTCTCCTTTGTGGATACGGGCGTTATAAATATCCCATAACTCCGGGCGCTGGGTCTTAGGATCCCACTGCTGGAACTGGTCACGAAACGAAAAGATACGTTCCTTTGCACGGCTTTTCTCTTCATCGCGACGCGCTCCACCAAAAGCCGCGTCAAACTTATACTTGGCCAGAGCATCCAACAAAGCCTTGGTCTTCATCAAATCCGTATGCACCTTACTGCCGTGCGTAAAGGGGCCTACCCCTGCCCGAAACGCTTCCATATTGGACTCCACTATCAGGTTCCAACCGTATTTTTTGGCGTACTCATCGCGAAATTGTATCATCTCCTTAAACTTCCACTTGGAGTCGATGTGCATCAAAGGGAAAGGAACCTTTCCCGGGGCAAAAGCCTTCTCAGCCAAACGAACCATCACGGACGAATCCTTTCCTATGGAGTAAAGCATTACAGGATTCTCAAACTCGGCCGCCACCTCACGGATAATGTGAATGGACTCTGCCTCCAACTCCTGCAAATGACTCAATTTATATTCAGACATAATATTTTGATTTATTTATTGTTCAATATAAGTTCCAACACTTTATTAACCGATTCTTCCAATGTCAGAACGGAAGTATCCAGCGTCAGAGCCGGATGTTCCGGCACCTCGAAGGGGGCACTGACCCCTGTAAAATCCTTAATTTCTCCCCGACGTGCACGAGCATACAAACCCTTTACGTCGCGTTGCTCGCAAACTTCCAACGGTGTGGACACATAGACTTCCCTAAAATCGTCCGCCCCGATAATCTCAGAAGCCATGCGACGGGATTCGTTCGTGGGACTGATAAAGGCAGAAAGCGTCACCACTCCCGTATCTACGAATAATTTTCCGATTTCAGCAATACGACGGATATTCTCTTTCCGGTCGTCGGCCGAGAAACCTAAATTCTTATTGATACCGCTACGAATATTATCACCATCCAAAATGCGGCACAAGATACCACGCTTATGCAACTCCCGTTCTACACCGAGTGCCACCGTACTTTTCCCGGAACCGGACAAGCCGGTGAACCAGACCATCACCCCACGTTGTCCAAGAAGTTGTTCCTTGTCCGAACGGGTCATCATTTTTTCGTATATCGGATAGATATTTGTCGCCTCTCCCATAAACTGCTTACTTCTCTTTTAAAAATTCCAGAACAAAGGTATTAAAAATACAGATAACACAAACACAATTATGTTCAAAGGCAAGCCTATTTTAACGAAATCGGTAAATTTATAGCCTCCGATACCTTGTACAATCAGATTGGTCTGATAACCGATAGGTGTAGAGAACGAAGCCGATGCAGCCATACAAATCACTACAAAAAACGGAGTCGGGCTCACGCCCAAATGATTGGCCACCTCCAAGGCTATAGGAAAGGACAGGGCCGCCGCCGCATTATTCGTTATCAACTCCGTAAACAAGTTCGTGATAATAAAAATCACGGCCAACAAAGCATACGGTCCGAGAGCATCGGTCATACCTATTATATATTCGGCAATGAAAGCCGCAAAACCGGAATTACTCATCGCCTTACTGATAGCAAAAGCACAGGCGATGGTAATCAACACGTCAAATGAACTTCGTATATTTCTTAGGATTAAACATTCCCGTCCAAGCCATAATCACCGTTGTGACACAAACAAAGAAAAACATATCCAACTTCAGTCCGGGAAGAGCCTGCTCCACGACCGGAAGCTCGCCTACCGTTGCCCCGATAATCATCACCAACAACAGAATCATGGCCAGATATTTCTTTTTCTTTCCCATTTCGGGTTCCGCATCCAACACCGACAACATCAAAAACACACGGCTGTCTCCCCATGTCGGAATAAAGGTACCATCTGCATCCAGAATCAACGTATCATTCTCCGACAGACGTACATTCATCCAATCCCCTTGGAGACGTTCACCATTACGATGCAGACTCTTTACCGTGGCTCCATAGTGACGGTGAAAATCAAATTCGCGCAACGTTTTTCCGTTTCCGGGGAAACGTGCTCCCAACACGGCTTCCACGCGCACAACATCGCCCGAGTCGCTACTTTCTTCTATGTCGTCATCTTTCAGGGTTCGGTCGGGCAATAAACGTTTGGCAAAACAAACCAAATAGATGATGCCCACAATGGCTATAATCACCCCGACCTGTCCCAACTCGAAGATGGAAAAGCCCTTAAAACCTGCGTCTTGTATCATTCCGTCCACCACCAGATTCGTAGAAGTTCCTATCAACGTACAAATACCGCCAAGGATAGTGGCATACGAAAGAGGAATCAGAAACTTTGCAGGTGGCAGTTTCATCCGTCTCGCCCAGTTCTTGATGATAGGCGCAAAAATAACCACCACCGGCGTGTTGTTCAGAAAAGCCGAAATGAAAGCAATGACCGGCAGAACGCGTAGATTAGCCCCTGCCACCGTAGACTTCTTTTGCGGCAACATGGCAAAAATCAAACGTTCCAACACTCCGCTCTTACGTATTCCCTCACTGACCAGAAACAAAAGAGCCACCGTAATCATGCCTTTGTTCGAGAAACCTTCCAACACTTCCTTGGGCGTAAGTATTCCCGCACAGAAAAACAGGATGACGACAGAAAAAAGTATCATGCCCGGACGCATACGGTCGTAGATAAGTGCTACGACCATAGCGGCCAGACAGATTAAGACATAAACAATTTCAAAATTCATGGTATGGTATGATTGTGTAGTGTTTACTTATATTCAGACCAACTCTTTATGGGCAAATCATCCATATCAATATGGCAGAAAGCCTGGATAAAGGCACTTGCCAAACGGGAGTTCGTAATCAAAGGAATGTTCAAATCCACCGCAGCACGGCGAATCTTGTAACCGTTACTCAATTCGCTTACCGTCAAATCTTTCGGGATATTGACCACCATGTCTATCTCCCGATTATGCAGCATGGTAAGCGCCTGAGGCGTCCCCTCTTCGCTCGGCCAATACACCAGGTTGTTCTCTACACCGTTCTCCGTCAGATAGCGGCTCGTCCCTCCCGTAGCGTAAAGCGTATAACCATGCTCTTTTAAAGTACGGGCTGCTTCCAGCATGTCGGCTTTCTGTTTAGCACCACCGGTAGACAAAAGAATGTTCTTCTTCGGAATACGATGCCCTACCGAAAGCATAGCCGTAAGCAAAGCGGTTCCCGAATCGTCGCCCAAACAACCGACTTCTCCGGTCGATGCCATATCGACTCCCAGTACGGGGTCGGCCTTCTGCAAGCGGTTGAAGGAGAACTGACTGGCCTTGATACCCACATAATCGAAATCGAACAGGCTCTTGTTCGGTTTCTCCACGGGCAATCCCAGCATGACTTTCGTGGCCAGTTCAATCATATTGATCTTAAGCACCTTGCTCACGAACGGGAAACTCCGCGAAGCGCGCAGGTTGCATTCAATGACCTTGATGTCGTTGTCCTTAGCCAAGAACTGGATATTGAACGGGCCGCTGATTTTCAACTCGCGGGCTATTTGCCCGGAAATCTTCTTGATGCGGCGCACCGTCTCCACATACAGTTTCTGTGCAGGGAACTGGATTGTGGCATCTCCCGAATGCACGCCGGCAAACTCGATGTGCTCGCTGATGGCGTATGCCACGATTTCTCCCTCACGTGCCACGGCATCCATCTCCACCTCTTTGGCATGCTGTAAGAACTTACTGATGACAACAGGATGTTTATGAGACACATTGGCGGCTAACTTCAAGAATCGCTCTAACTCATCCTGGTTGGAACATACGTTCATCGCCGCACCTGAAAGCACGTATGAAGGACGCACCAGAACCGGAAAGCCCACCTTATCTATAAATGCGTTTACATCGTCCATGCTGGTCAGCGCGCTCCACTCCGGCTGATCCACACCGATACGGTTCAACATGACCGAGAACTTCTCACGGTCTTCGGCATTGTCGATGCTCTTGGCCGTCGTGCCGAGAATAGGAATACGCTGCTGGTCCAAACGGATGGCCAGGTTGTTCGGGATTTGTCCGCCCGTAGAAACGATAACCCCTTTCGGACATTCCAAGTCCAGAATATCCAACACGCGCTCGAAAGTCAGTTCGTCGAAATAAAGGCGGTCGCACATGTCGTAGTCGGTAGATACCGTTTCGGGATTGTAGTTAATCATCACCGAACGGAAACCTTCTTTACGGATGGTGTTCAACGCCTGCACGCCGCACCAGTCGAACTCGACGGACGACCCGATACGATAGGCACCCGAACCCAAAACCACAATACTACGCTTGTCGTGTTCGTAATGAATGTCATGGGCTATACCGCTATAAGTCATGTACAAATAGTTCGTCTGCGCCGGATACTCGGCAGCCAACGTGTCTATTTGCTTCACAACCGGTACGATACCTGCGGACAAGCGGCGACGGCGTACTATCAGCGAAGCCTCTTCGATGTCCATTTCCTCTTCCATACCCAAGGCACGGGCTATCTGGAAATCCGTAAAGCCTTGCACCTTCGCCTGGCGCAGCAAGTCATTGTCCAACACATTGATGCTTTTACAGGCATGCAAAGCCTTGGACGTATCCTTGATGTTCTGCAGTTTTTGCAGGAACCACTTGTCTATCTTCGTCAGTTCATGAATCCGGTCTATCGTATAACCTTGCTGCATGGCCTTGGAGATGATAAAGATACGCTTGTCGGTCGGTTCGTGCAGGGCGGCATCGATGTCGTCGATTTGCAGTTCCTTGTTCTCCACAAAACCATGCATCCCCTGACCTATCATGCGCAAGCCTTTCTGGATAGCCTCTTCGAAAGTACGGCCTATGGCCATCACCTCGCCTACAGACTTCATGGAGGAACCCAACTCGCGGTCCACACCCCGGAACTTACCCAAATCCCAACGCGGTATCTTGCACACCACATAATCCAACGCCGGCTCGAAGAAGGCCGACGTTGTTTTCGTCACGGAGTTTTTCAGCTCGAACAGCCCGTAACCCAACCCCAACTTGGCCGCCACAAAAGCCAATGGATACCCCGTGGCCTTGGAAGCCAAAGCAGAAGAACGGCTCAGGCGGGCATTCACCTCGATGACACGGTAATCCTCCGACTCAGGGTCGAAAGCATATTGCACATTACATTCTCCCACGATTCCGATGTGACGGATGATGCGGATGCTCAACGCCCGCAATTTGTGGTATTCCGAATTGGTCAACGTCTGCGAGGGAGCAATCACGATACTTTCGCCGGTATGAATGCCGAGCGGGTCAAAGTTTTCCATGTTGCACACCGTGATACAGTTGTCATAACGGTCGCGCACCACTTCGTATTCAATCTCTTTCCATCCTTTCAAACTCTTCTCCACCAACACTTGAGGTGAAAACGAGAAAGCCTTCTCTGCCAACTTGTTAAGTTCTTCCTCATTGTCGCAGAATCCGGAGCCCAATCCACCCAGCGCATAGGCCGCACGGATAATCACGGGATAGCCCAGATGAGCAGCCGCCTTGCGGGCTTCTTCCATATTCTCGCAAGCATGGCTCTTGATGGTCTTCACGTCGATTTCATCGAGCTTCTTCACGAATAATTCACGGTCTTCCGTGTCGATGATAGCCTGTACCGGAGTTCCGAGCACCTGCACGCCGTATTTCTCCAAAATGCCTTCCTTATATAAGGCCACACCGCAATTCAAAGCCGTCTGTCCTCCAAACGCCAACAAGATGCCTTGCGGCCGTTCCTTCCGGATGACTTTCTCCACAAAGAACGGAGGCACCGGCAAAAAATAAATCTGGTCGGCGACACCTTCGCTCGTCTGCACGGTAGCGATGTTCGGATTGATGAGTACCGTCTCTATCCCTTCCTCTTTCAACGCTTTCAATGCTTGCGAACCAGAGTAATCAAACTCACCGGCCTCGCCGATCTTCAGCGCACCGGAACCTAACAACAAGACTTTCTTTATTCCTTTATCTTCCATAGACCACCTGTTTCTTATTTGAGCAAATTAACAAAATCATCGAACATGAACTCCGTATCCACCGGACCGCTGCAAGCTTCCGGATGGAACTGCGCGCTAAACCAAGGATTCACTTTATGGCGTATGCCCTCGTTGGAACCGTCGTTCATGTTGACGAACAAGGGTTCCCAGTCTGCCCCGAGCGTTTCCGCATCCACGGCATAACCGTGATTCTGGCTCGTGATGAAACAACGGGTCGTGCCCACCATCCTCACCGGCTGATTGTGGCTGCGGTGTCCGTACTTCAATTTATAAATCCGGGCACCGGCCGCTTTGCTCAAAAGCTGGTTGCCCATACAGATGCCCATGCAGGGGCGCACCGAAGGAGAAGCAAGGAACTTGCGGATGTTCGCCACCGCAGCCTCGCACGTATCTGGGTCGCCGGGACCGTTGGCCAAGAAAAGGCCGTCAAACTCCAACGTATTGAAATCATAGTCCCAAGGCACACGTATCACTTCCACGCCGCGACGAAGCAGGCAACGTATGATATTGTGTTTCACGCCACAATCCACCAGCACAACTTTCTTCCGCCCGTCTCCTTCATTGTAGCGGATGATTTCCTTACACGACACTTTATCCACGAAGTTCACACCGTTATAATCGGCCTCCGGTATGTTATCCGGGTCGTCGTCAAACACGATTTTACCCATCATCACCCCGTGCTCGCGCAACACTTTCGTCAACTCACGCGTATCCACTCCCGTGATGCCCGGCACCTGTTCCCGTTTCAGCCAGTCCGCCAGACTTTCTTTTGCATTCCAATGGTTGTAGGCCAGACTATAATCGCTTACGATAATGGCCGAGGCATAAATCCGGTCGCTCTCCATAAAAGTGGCCAGGCCATTCTCTTCCATGGTAAAAGCCGGCACGCCGTAGTTCCCGACCAAAGGATAGGTCAGCGTCATCAACTGCCCGGCATAAGACGGGTCGGTCAAACTCTCCGGATACCCCATCATGGCCGTATTGAAAACCACTTCGCCGGCCACCGGTTTTTCATAACCGAACGACTTGCCGTGAAAACGGCTCCCGTCGTCGAGGATAAGTGTCACGTTTCTCATTGCAGAAATACAATCTTTATTATCTTATTTATTTGCCTTAAACACATTCTCATAATAACTGATGAACGCCCGGTTCACCAGCTTCACACCGCCCGGTGTCGGATAGTCGCCGCTGAAATACCAGTCGCCCGAATGCTCCGGGCAGGCCTCATGAAGGCCCTCCAGCGTCTGGTATACGATTTCAATGGGCGTGGTGACTCCTGCCGGACGCAACATCTCCACCATCTTGCGTGAAATGTCTTCGTCCGTAAAAGGAGCATAGATGGCTTTCACACTGTTCGCCATCTCTTCTTTAGGCAACCCCATCTGCATTTTACATTGTTCATAAACCTCGCCTACCACGTGCGCCATGCCCCGTTCTTTCAACAGCTCCACGGCTGCGCGGAAAGCGATGAATTCGTCCATATTGGACATGTCGATACCGTAATAATCGGGATAGCGCACCTGCGGAGAAGAAGACACCAACACGATTTTCTTCGGATGCAGGCGGTCGAGGATGCGGATGATGCTCTCTTTCAGCGTAGTCCCGCGCACGATACTGTCGTCGATGACCACCAGATTGTCCTCGTAGGCATTCACGCTCCCGTAAGTGATGTCATACACATGCGCGGCCAAATCGTTCCGGCTGTTGCCTTCCGTAATGAACGTACGCAGTTTGATGTCCTTGATAGCCACTTTCTCGCTACGGATATACTGGCTCAGGATGCGTTCGAGCTCCTCATGAGTGGGCTTATGCCCCAACGCTTCTATCTGGGCAATCTTGGTTTGGTTCAGATATGCCTTGAAAGCGTCCAACATGCCATAAAAGGCGACTTCCGCCGTGTTCGGAATAAAAGAGAACACCGTATGTTCCAAATCCCCGCCAATGGCTTTCAGGATGGCATCGCGCAACTGCATGCCCAAAGCCTTACGCTCCAGGTAAATATCGCGGTCGCTTCCACGGCTGAAATAGATTCGTTCGAACGAACAGGCTTTCACCTCCTTGGGTTGCAGGATTTGTTCCAGACGCATCTCTCCGTCCTTATGCACGCTGACCGCCTGCCCCGGCATGAGTTCGTGTATCTGCTCCGTCTCCAATGCGAAAACCGTCTGGATGACAGGACGCTCGGAAGCCACGACCAAAACCTCATCGTCTTTATACCAAAAGGCAGGCCGGATACCCCACGGGTCGCGCAGGACAAACATCTCGCCGCTGCCCGTCGCCCCGCACACCACATAACCGCCGTCCCACAAGGGGGCCGCCGTGCGCAACACGTTGTTCACGTCGATACGCTCCTCGATATAGCGTGTAATGTCCATACCGGACAGCCCCAGCCCTACGGCTTCGGCGTAAAGGCGTTCGCTTTCGCGGTCGAGCCTGTGCCCCACTTGCTCCAGCATGATATAAGTGTCGGAATAAATCCGGGGATGCTGCCCTTTGGCCGTAATGTCGGCAAATACCTCATCCACATTCGTCAGA
>OGZD01002438.1_pt1 | contig 11467 bp, 6 predicted proteins | sample 1576701 | NCBI WGS metagenome assembly OGZD01 (sample SAMEA3541487, study PRJEB24748) | human gut metagenome | biome: human gut; feature: human-associated habitat; material: faeces | place: China | collected 2012
GTCGTTCGGTAGGTATCGTCGCCAATCAGCCTGCCTACCTTGCCGGAGTGCTCGATATTGATGCCAGCGACAAGGCGAGCCGTTTCATCCGTTTCTGCGACTGTTTCAACATTCCGTTGATTACTTTCGAAGATGTTCCGGGCTTCCTTCCGGGATACACGCAGGAAAATAACGGTATCATCCGCCACGGCGCGAAAATCGTTTATGCATTCGCGGAAGCTACCGTTCCCAAACTGACCGTTATCACCCGTAAGGCTTACGGCGGTGCATACATTGTGATGAACTCCAAGCAGACAGGCGCAGACGTAAACTTTGCCTATCCAAGCGCGGAAATCGCAGTAATGGGGGCAGAAGGCGCGGTAAATATCCTGTTCCGCAAAGCGGATGCAGAGACTAAGGCGAAAGAACTGGAAGCCTACAAGGAAAAGTTCGCCACTCCGTATCAGGCTGCCGAGTTGGGATTCATCGACGAAATCATCTATCCGAGACAAACCCGTAAACGTCTGATTCAGGCATTGGAAATGACAGAAAATAAGATGCAGACGAATCCACCTAAAAAGCATGGAAATATGCCCTTATAACAACTAGATAGGTACTTGTCAAAGTACCACCACCAAAAACGGACTTACACAAATTCTGAAGAATGTCATTCTGAGAATCTACGTAAGTCCGTTTTTTTATTACATTAAATAAGGAGTGAGATACTTCACCAGGAAATAACCGCCTACTACCAGCCAAATATAAAGAAGAAACGCCAGGACAAAAGGTTTCGCCCCCGCTTTTCTGAACTTGTCAATGCTTGTTTCTGTCCCAAGTGCAGTCATAGCCATTGTCAGCAGGAAAGTATCCAGTGTATTGATCCCCGCAACCAACTGCGCAGGCAGCAAATCAAAAGAGTTAAAAGCGATAACTCCCATAAAGCCGATTGCAAACCAGGGAATGGCAATCTTCTGAAATTTCTGCCCTTTCTGTACTTGTTTCTTTCTCGCTCTTGCCACCATATAAGTAGTAATCAAAAGCACCGGAACCAGCATCATCACCCGAATCATCTTCACTATTATTGCCGAATCCGAAATACCGTTTCCCATTGCGTCACCCGCTCCCACCACATGAGCCACTTCATGAAGAGTAGAACCTGTATAGATTCCCATTTGGTCGGGAGTGAGCGCACAAATTCCATTACGGTAGAGGAAAGGATATAAAAACATAGAGATAGTACCGAAGATTACCACGGTAGAAACGGACACTGCCGTCTTATAAGGTTTTGCTTTAATAGTAGACTCCGCACCGAGAATGGCGGCAGCCCCGCAAATACCACTTCCGATAGAAGTGAGCAACGCAATACCCCTGTCCATTTTCAATAACTTACCGAGATAAATACCACCACAAATAGTCACCACCACAATAATAACATCAATCAACATAGCAGGCAATCCGATAGCCAGCACATCCTGGAAAGTCAATCTGAAACCATAGAGGATAATACCGATACGCAGAATCTTTTTCGAACAGAACTGTATGCCCGGCACCCAAGTTTCGGGAAGATTATTCCGCAAGCTGTTAGCATAAAGCATACCCAAAATGATACCTACAATCATCGGACTGAAAGAGAGACTTCTCACGAAAGACATCTCACCAATGTAAAACGCCGCACAAGAGAACAGTGCTATCAACAAGACACCGTGCAACATGCTGCTTCTTTTTTCGTTGAACATAAATTACTAGATTTTAGTGATACTGAATTTATTACTCTGTTTATTACTCTGCAAAGGAAGCCATTTTTCATCAAACCGGTTCACAGTATTTTTTTATACCGGATAATCTCCGGTTATACCTATCCATAATAAAAAACGGTACCTCGATTCACATCGCAGCACCGTCACAACACAAACACAAAATAAAACACGACAAAACTACTATGCAATCTTCCTGTTATGCCGGGGAGGCATATCTTGCTTGACTTATCTATATTCACATACCCATAAGAAGCTTTATCAGGCGATTTGCATAATTAAAAACAGACTAATCCGGATTTTGTTCACAGAAGTTTAAAGAAAATGAGGCAGGAACGGGATTTTAACAAGGAAAACAGCAACCACACCTTTTTATTCCAACAAACAAAGACAGCACAAAACAGTAATCAGTTCTTCTTATTCTCTTCCTTAAATCGGGTAGGTGTCATTCCCTTGATCTGCTTAAAGGAAGTACTAAAATACCGAGGATAAGAAAAACCGACCTCATAGGATATTTCATTAATGTTCATATTAGTATTTGTAAGCAGAAAAACCGACTTCTCAATACGCAACCGATTAATATAATCATTAACTCCCAAACCGGTCAGGAACTTCACCTTATTATATAAAGAAGCTCTGCTCATAGCCAGCTTGTCCGTCAGGAATTTAATAGAAAGTTCTCCACCCGCCATGTTCTCATGGATAAGCATATTGAGTTTATTGAGAAATTCTTCATCTTCCTTGCTGTTTTTCGCTTGAGTTTGTTGCCCAGTTTCCTCCAGTCGGCTATCATCCTCTTTTGATGAGATATCAGACAAAGGAGTTTCTGCAAAGTTATCTTCTTCACCTCGCTGTTTTTCTTCTTTACTACTGAGCATATCGTTTAATACGGCTTGCAGGAAATAGTTTACATTACCTTTCATATTGCGTTCTTTCCGACGATAATGAATATAACCTATGCTTGCAGTCATAATAATAAACAACACAGCAGCTACACCAATAAACCAAACTGTTTTATACCAAGGAGGAGTGACGATAATATGTATCAATTGTTTAGACGGAGTTCGGTTTCCATTCTTTGTATTACACGAAACCCATATTGAATAATTGCCTGCCGACAAAGAAGACAAGTTCAACACCGGATCATAAGTTTCAATAGACTGCTTACCTCTGCCTTCAATAGTATATTGTAATAGGTATTTCTGAAACACATCTCTGTTCTTGATCCGGAAGTGAACAGAAAGAGAATTATAATTCCATGGTATTTTTATTGTGTTTTCCTTTACCTTCTTCAAAGAAGGGCTACCATTAAAAAGAATTTCGGACAGATATATTTCCGGAATTTGAGTTTCGGTATAAGGAATATCCGTATTAATTTTAACTAACCCTTCCGAACCTCCTAAATAAATATAATCCCTATTGGATTGCTTTTGGTACGCAAACAAAATTTCGTTAGGCGGGAAACCATCCGAACTGTTCCAAAGAATAAATCTATTCTCTTTAATGATATAAGAATATAAATGATTTTGGGCACAAATCCATAAACGTCCTTTTCCGTCAGCAATAAGGTAAGAAATACCATTGAAAAGTCTGGTACGGATACGGTGATACTTTTGACTTTCCAGATCAAAAAATCCAAGTCCTTTGTTAGTGCTGGTCCATATCATACGATTGTTATCGTAAGACATGGAAGTAATAAGTTCATCTTTCTCCAACTCAAACAACAGCCGGATACTATCACTTTTCTGATCGACCCAAAAGGCCTGATGAGCACACTTTAACAGAGAAAACCTATCATTGGAGTATGACAGGCAAAGTGCATCATTGGAAAAATCATAATCACGGTCAGTTTGCATCCTCGAAAATGTATGGTCATGCGTGTGGTATACATAAGTGCCGCAACTGATTATGTATATCTTACCGTCCGCCACCTGATTAGCCAGAGGAAGATAACCGTAAAAACATTCTTTCTTATTAGTTTCTTCGTCAACGATAGTAAAAGGACGGTATTTATGTGTTTTCTTATTGAACAGGAAAATTCCTTTGGTATATAAAGACACCATTAACTCAGTCTCAGACACTTCGGCAATAGAAACAACTTTATCACCATAAGTAGAGGGGAAATGGATAAACTTGTCAGTAGACGGATCATACAGATTAATTCCTCCGCCATCCGTTCCAATCCATACCTTGCCGTCCTTTTCTTCATAAAGGCTAATCACAGATTGCTCGCTAAGGCCGTTGGTATTGTTCAAGATAGCTTCTTTATAAGTCTTTATATACGTTTCTTTAATACTGAATATCCCTCCACGCACACTTCCAGCCCATAAATTATCTTTCATGTCCTTGTACAACAAGGTTATGGAATTGACCGGTAAGGAAGAATAGTCCCCCACTATGTGTTGTAATTGCGAAAACTGAAAGGTTCGAGGAGTAAATAAATTGATTCCGCTCCCGTCTGTTGCCAGCCATATATTACCATTATATTCCGCCATATCCAACACATAATTGTTTTTCAACCCGGAATTTTCTTTTGTGTAATGCTTCAGCATTTTTCCTGTCCGGTCATAACAGTAAAATCCATCTCCATAAAAAGCGGTATAAATGTGATGGTCTGCTGTTACGTATAACGATGTCAACAGATTCTGACTGCTTGGAATCAAAAGGGTGAATTGCCGGATGCGACAGTCATATAAATAGATTCCTTTCTTCCGGGTACCTATCAGAATCTTGCCATCTTCCAAATAAAGCATTTTCTGAATCCTATAATCCACCGGATTAATGCCTTTGCCTTCTTCTTTTTCGATATGAATCGTTTTTAGTTCTTTGCTTTTGTAATCATAACAATGAATGGCATTCTCGCTACCAAACCACATACCACCTTCAACCCCCACAGATGAATAAATAATGGAGAAATTAACAGTGTTAAACTGGTCTTGTTCATCATCATACAGAGCTAGTCCCTTTGAAGTCGCTATCCAGAAATTCCCTAAAGAATCCTCTGTCAAATGATTAATATAGTTACTCGGAAGAGAATGAGGATCTCCCGAGTGATGAAGGTAAGTCTTTATCCCTTCCTGAGTATAGCTATTCAATCCGCTTTTGGTACCTATCCATAAAGTACCTTTATGGTCCAATAAGATAGATTGGGCAGTGGATTGAGAAAGTCCTTGCTCTATGGAGAGTTGGGTGAATGAGTAATTAACGCAGTGTTCAGAAGAAAGCAGTTTTACCCCTGCCAGCAGAAATAATATTATGATTAAGGTACGGTACATTATAAATTCATTTTCTGCAAAAATACATTTTTTTCTCATCACTAAAAATCTGCACCTCATTTTTTCAGCAACTATCCATTAAAAAAGAGAGGCCTTTTCTAAAAAAAATCATCAAAAGCATCCTATTTAGACAAGATTTGACTCGAATTATACGATTCCTGAGTCATTTATAAAAGAAATAGAATACGTTTGCAATGTTAATTTTTAAAGTAAATTCTATGAACCAAAATTTAAGCGTATGAAAAAGGTTATACTTTTATTGTTATCAGCATGTAGCATATTTGCTTGCACTCATACTCCCAAATGGGAATTGGTGTGGGAAGACAACTTTGACGGTGCAGAGCCCGACACTAGTGTATGGAGCCGCATACCTCGCGGCAAACCTGATTGGCAAAACACCCAGTCTTTTGACGACCGTTGTTATGAAATGCGTAACGGCCTTTTAATCTTGAAAGGAATCGTCAATGACAATACAGAGGCAGACGCAGCCCAATACCTGACCGGAGGATTATGGACCAAAGACAAACGTGCTTTCCACGGAGGACGTATCGAAGTACGTGCCAGACTACACGGAGCAAAGGGAGCATGGCCTGCTATATGGACATTGCCTTATGAAACAGACAAATACTCATGGGCTATGGGAGGAGAAGTGGACATTATGGAACGTCTGAACCATGACTCTATTGTCTACCAAACCGTACACTCGCACTATACCTATACACTAGGAATAGAAAACAACCCGAAACACGGAAACACTATTCCCATTAATCCCGAAGACTTCAATGTATATGGAGTGGATTTTTGGCCGGACAGTCTTGTATTCCATGTCAACGGAAAACGAAACTTTGTTTATCCTCGAATTGAAACCGAACAAGAAGGACAGTTTCCTTTTAATATCCCACAATATTTGCTAATCGATATGCAGTTAGGAGGAAGTTGGGTCGGTACGGTAGATCCGGCCGACTTACCCGTAGAGATGGAAGTAGACTGGGTACGCCATTACCAATGGAAATAAAACGATAAAAGTATTCTTAGTTACAAGAAAATAGATAATAAAGAACTTATTAACTTGCTTAAACTTTAAATTTATGAACGGACAAAAACAAAACTTTTTCCGCATTTTCTTAGCGGGCGTTCTTATACTGCTCTCCTTCGCAGTATATGCACAGGAAAACACAGTGACAGGTAAAGTGTACGATGTATCAGGCGAACCTATTATCGGAGCCAGTGTAGTGATTCAAGGTACGACACAAGGGACTATCACCGACATGGACGGTGCTTTTCAGTTGAAGGCACAACCTTCACAGACGTTGGTCGTTAGCTTCTTAGGATATAAGGATGTCATCCTCCCAATAGGAAAAATAATTTTAAGGTTACTTTGGAAGAAGACTCCAAGAAACTCGACGAAGTGGTCGTGGTGGGATATGCCACCCAAAAGAAAGTGAATCTAACAGGTTCCGTGGCTTCTGTGTCATCCAAGGATATCCAGGACATCCCGGTAGCCAATACAGCTACTTTGTTGCAAGGTCGTCTTCCGGGTCTGGTACTGACTCAAAACGGTGCACAGGCCGGTAATGACAATCCGGAAATAAGAATCCGTGGTATCGGTACTTTTGGTAACAACAACCCGATGGTATTGATTGACGGCGTGGAAGGCAGTCTTTCACAAATTTCCGAAATCCCCTCTGCGGATATCGACAATATCTCTGTATTGAAAGACGCAGCATCTGCAGCTATCTATGGTGTACGTGCCGCCAATGGCGTTATCTTAATTACTACCAAACGAGGACAGGCCTCAAGTAGAGTGAAAGTATCCTACTCGGGAAGCTATACATTACAGACTCCGGGTATCGTTCCCGACTATGTAGACAGTTATAACTGGGCTCTTATGAGAAACGAAGTGAACCCTGACACTTTCTCACCGGAAGCTCTACAAAAACTGAAAGATGGTTCGGATCCCGATCATTATGCAAACACCAATTGGTTGGACGCCGTATTGCGCAATGCCAGTATGCACCAGCATCATTTGTCCGTATCAGGTGGTAGCGAAAATACGCACTTCATGGCCTCGGTAGCTTATTCAAACCAAGATGGTATCATGGTAAAAACAGGTGTAGAGCGTTTCTCTTTTCGTTCAAACCTTGACACCCGCTACAAACGTTTCACATTCGGGCTGAACTTGTCCGGTAACAAAAACAACGTGACGGCTCCCGCTGTTGCTCCTTCGGGCGAAGGCGGTATCATGCGTTTCGTATCTTGGTTCACTCGCCCCACCGTACCGGTGATGTACTCCAACGGACATTATGGCTATGTAGACGGTTCGTCAATGAGCGCCGAAATGGTGAAGAACCCTGTAGAGTTGATGTCCTTAGGACATCGCAGCAACGAATATTGGCGTTTCAACGGTAAGGCGTTTGCCGGTATTGAACTATGGGAAGGATTGAAGTTCCAAACAAGTCTTGCTTATGCTTTCGACCTGAATGCGACTAAGTCTTACACTCCCAAATCTCCTGCCCGCTATGATGCAGACGGAAACATTGTAAAGGCAGCAGGAGAGACTAATAAGGAAGAGGATTATTGGTACCGCAACGCAACATGGACAAATGAAAACTTGCTGACTTATAACAAGCAATTCGACAAACACAATATCAATGTACTGTTGGGGCATTCGGTCATCGGTTCACGTTTCTACAAAACAACAGCATCCATACAGGGTTTCCCAACCGAGAATATTTATGAGCTCAAAGGAGGTACAATCAATCCGGGAGCAACGGGGGAATCAGAAGAATATAAGCTCCAATCATTCTTCGGCCGTGTAAACTACAGTTATGATGACCGGTATTTATTCGAATTCAATATTCGTCATGACGGGTCCTCACGTATGCCCAAAGCCAATCGTTATGCCACATTCCCTTCATTGTCTGCAGGATGGGTATTCTCGAACGAAGGGTTTATGAAAGACTACAGAAACTTCTCTCTCGGAAAGTTACGTCTGTCATGGGGGAAATTAGGTAATCAGGAAATTGGTAACTACGCTTATGCAGCTACTTTGGGTGCAAGCGGAAATTACTTCTTCGACCAAGGTGCAGACAAGCAGGCAGGTATGGTACAGACATCCGTCCCCAATGAAAACATTAAATGGGAAACAACCCGCTCTGTAAACATAGCTCTCGACCTTGGATTCTTCAACAACAGAATACAAACCACCTTTGAATGGTTCGACAAGAAAACTTCCGATATCTTGATGCAACTGGCTATGCCCGGCATTTTCCTGGGTTCTCTCTCCGCTCCTTATCAGAATGTGGGTGCAGTCCGTAACCGCGGTTGGGAATGGACTGTAAATTACTCCGACAGTAGAGGTGACTGGGCTTGGAACGCCGGTTTCAGCCTGTCACGTGTAAAGAATGAAATCCTTGAAATGGGTGAATTGGAGGAAAAAATTGACGGCAATATAATCAACCGTATCGGCAACCCTATTGGCGCTTATTTCGGATATAAAGCAATAGGCATCTATCGTACGGAAGCCGACTTGCAACGTACCAACTCGAAGGGTGAAGTTATCAAACAAAACGGTGTGGCTCCCAAATTGGGCGATATCATGTACGCCGACCTTGATGACAACGGTAATATTACTCCTGAAGATCGCGATATTATAGGTAATCCATTCCCGAAATACTCTTATAGTTTCAACCTGGGCGCATCTTGGAAAAACTTCGATTTGTCTACTTTCTGGCAAGGGGTGGGAGGTATCTATCGTTATAGTTGGGAGACTTCTACCGACATTCGAGGCAACCTCACGAGCCGTTGGGTGAACCGTTATTCGGCTGACAACATAAATGCTCCCATGCCTGCACTAGGTAACACCATGAACGATTCTTATTCTTCATTCTGGCTTGAAAAATCAGATTACCTACGTCTGAAGAATCTGGAATTCGGCTATACTTTCCGCCAGGCCGAACTTGCCAAAGTTGGTATTTCCAGCATCCGTGTTTACTTTGCCGGAAGTAATCTATTGACGTTCACACCGTTGAAGAACTGGGATCCGGAAAAGTCATCGGGTGATACAAGAAATGACGTACATCCCAATATGCGTACTTATTCATTTGGATTAAACATTCAATTCTAATTACAAGGAGGACAAATATTATGATTAAGAATACAAAAAATATATGCAGAGTTTTACTATTATCCGGAATGTTATTATCTGCCAGCGCATGTTCGGACAGTTTTCTACAGACAGATTCTCCGAACCAGCCTTCCCAAACGACCTATTGGCAAACCGAATCGGATGCATTGATGGCACTGACCGCTTGCTACGACGCCATGCAAAGCCAAAACTTATATGACGACAACATTGACGGCTGGAAATTCGGATTTCTGGGACGCGAAACCAGTACAGACAATGGTGACCACACATGGGGTAACTGGATGCTAGGTAGTTCCATTTCACAATGTACCTCGGCTACCACCGATGAATGTTTTTCAATGTACTGGAACGCCAATTATGAAGTTATCAAGCGATGCAATATGTTAGTGGAAAACGTAGAACGCATACCAATGGAACAAGAAAAAATAGAAGCATACAAAGCTGAAGCAATAGCATTGCGCGCCCTGATGTATTGCAATCTGACTTCTGTTTTCCGCGATGTACCCTATCTGACAAAACCTCTCACTCTGTCAGAAGCCCAAGCACCCAAAACGGAGCGCAGCCAGATTATCTCTTCTTTGTTGGAAGATCTGAAAATATGGATTCCTAAGATCCCCGTGATAGGAAAAGCACAGACAGGACGTCTGACTCAAGAAGCGGCCTACGCTATTATGGGACGGATAGCCCTTTTCAACCAGCATTGGGACGAGGCTATAAATGCCTACAAAAACGTTGTTGGTAAAATACAACTTTTCAAATCGGGAGACGGCAGCGACCCGGCAGCTAACTTTGCAGACTTATTCAAGGAAGCCAATGAAACAGCTGGTGAAGTATTACTGAGTGTTCACTACAAAGGCCCGGGACTGGGTGAAGGTAATTGCTTTGGAGTTTGCTGGTCTGCTCCGATGAATGCCATCGAAGGATCAATGAATTTATGCGATGATTTTTATTGCACGGATGGATTACCTATTGACAAGTCTCCTTTATTTAAGGGTAGCCTTGACAAAGGAGCTCATACAAAAGAGAATCCGGATATGGGACGTTATGAGAACCGCGACCCTCGTATGAAGGCAACATTGATGCTTCCGGGAATGGAATGGAACGGAAAGTTGTACACTAACAACTTACCTGCCAGCTCCACATGCTGTATCCGTAAATGGTTTACTCCCGAAAATACGGCAAACGAATATGACGGTAGCTTAGATTTCTATGTCATCCGCTATGCAGAGGTACTATTGTCACTCTCTGAAGCTATGATTGAAAAAGGCGGTTACTCCCAAGCGGAAATTACCAAGTATATCAATGAAGTCCGCGACCGCGTAGGTATGCCTGCTGTAGAAGAGGTAGAAGGAACTAATCTGGAACAAGATGAACTACGCGCCATTGTACGCCATGAGCGCCGTGTGGAACTGGCCTTCGAAGATTTACGCTTTGCCGACCTTTATCGCTGGAAAGATTTTGAGAATGCTCAGAAACGTATGCAGGAAGACAAGTCATTCTATGGCTTCGGAGCAGTCGAACGCAATAATCTACGTGGAGCACAAGATTTAGTATGGCCTATCCCGCAAAGTGAGATTGATACAAACCCGATGTTGGAACAGCACAGCGAATGGAAATAGTACTACCTGATTGCAGTATATAAGTAAAGAGTGAGCACGAAGCCGGAATAAATTATGGTTTCGTGCTTATTCTTTTTTTAATGCAGCCATTTACTTGTTTCAAAAATTTCTTTCTGTCACATACATAAAAAACGGTACCCCGATTCACATCGCAGCACCGTCACAACACAAACACAAAATAAAACACGACAAAACTACTATGCAATCTTCCTGTTATGCCGGGGAGGCATATTCACCGACTCATATATACTCGCATACCTACAAGTAGTCATCAGGCGATTTGCATATATAAAACATTCCTATTTCGGTTTTGTTCACGAAAAAGATGTTTTATATTTATTTTTTCTCTTTATAATCTTTCAGAAAGCCCTCCATTAGCCATTTTGCCAATGCTTGACGATTGGAATTTATCACCAGACGGCGCTGGTCAAAAGAATTTTGGATATTGCCCAGCTCCACGAAAACAGAAGCGGGAGTAGTATGCGAAAGCACATACAAATTGCGTCCGCTCACTGTTCCGGAGAATCCCCGGTTCGGCTGGTGCTTTCCGTACTTTGATTCGAATGTGTCTTTCATATTATTCGCCAAGCGCTTGCTAACCGCTTTTTTGTTTGAATGATAGAAAAAAACATCAGTCTGCTTTCCCTTGCTACGGCTGTCTACATGGATGAAGATTGCCCGGCAGTAGGAATA
>OGZD01002449.1_pt1 | contig 11401 bp, 10 predicted proteins | sample 1576701 | NCBI WGS metagenome assembly OGZD01 (sample SAMEA3541487, study PRJEB24748) | human gut metagenome | biome: human gut; feature: human-associated habitat; material: faeces | place: China | collected 2012
GCATGTGCGTCTTGCGGGAAAAAGATGGCAAACATGCCTTTCTTTACGGTGACGAAACTTCCGGAGCACTCTTTATAGAATGAAATGTCTTTGGTTTCATCGTATGGCGTAGGCTTCAATTCTTTTAAGGGGGAATATCCCATGGTTTCATCGCCCGTAAGAGGTATTTGTATGTCTATCATTTTCCTGTGTGATTCGAGAACGGCTTGCGTCGGAGCCTTGGGCGGGATGGTCTGCAAATTTACGAAACATCCGTCGGCATCCCATTCAAAGCGTCCTTCCGGCAAAGCTTGCAAGTCATGGCTGTCCAGAAAGCCGACAACCGTCTTCAACATCGGGAGAAAACGGATATAATCTTTCAGGTGCGTTATGTCGTCGATAATCATAATGTCAGAGTTTTATCGTTCTATCGGTGCAAATATAGACGTTTGTCCGGATATCTCACTCATGTTTCAGTAACTTTTTATGCCTTTGGAGCACTTTCAAGAGCTCTTCATGAACTTTTCCGTTCGAAGCCAATACTTCTTTGGCATCAGGACCGTTTGAGTTTCCGCTAAAGTCGGTCATTCGTCCGCCGGCCTGTTTCAGGATGATGTATCCTGCCGCAATATCCCATGGACCTAAGAAGGCTTCGATAAAGATTTCAAAACGTCCCGCCGCCACATAGCATAATTCTGCCGCAGCGGAACCCAGCATGCGTATGCCGCTTACGTGTCCATACAAATCACGCATCAGCGGCAAGATAAAGGGACTGTAGCGTTCCGCCTTGTAGGGAAGTTCCGGCATGATAAAAGATTGGTCGAGCACGCTCTGGTCGCTGACGCATATCTCCTTGCCGTTCAAGTAAGCCCTACTGTTTTTGTGGGCCCAAAAAAGTTCCTCACGGCCGCATTCGTACACTACGCCCAACAGTATTTCCTCGCGGTTGCGCAAGGCAATGCTTACGCAATACGGCGTGCAGTCGTGAATATAATTGCTCGTCCCGTCCAAGGGGTCCACCACCCAACAGTATTCCTGTTCTTCCAGCGAACCGGACCCTTCTTCGGCAATAAAACCGGCTTCGGGGAGCAATTCATGCAACCTCTCCACGATACGTTTTTCAGATGCTTTGTCCACGTACGACACATAGTCATGCGCCGCTTTCTGCTCCACACGGCTACGGTCGAAAGAAAGCCGTTCCTTTTTTAAAAACTCACCGGTCTGTCTGGCCAGTTTCTTGACTTCCTCAGTCAGAAAATCCAAGTCCATTTATGTTCCTCCTATTTTACTATCACTCCGTGGCTGTATTCCCCTTTTTGGACGATATTTCCGTTTTTGTCTTTCATCACGAAAGGACCATCCTTTTCATTGTCCTTGAAGTTTCCTTCGAAGCGCATTCCGTTTTCGTCCTCCATGATGCCGGGGCCGTTCTTCTCTCCGTTCTTGAACATTCCTTTGAATTTCGAGCCGTCTGTCATACGCAAGATGCCTTCCCCGTCCATTTGTCCGTCTTTCCAGTTTCCTTCATAGGTATCGCCGTTGCTCCATACATATTTTCCCTGTCCGTCGCGTTTGTTGGCTTTCCACATGCCGGTGTACGACGCGCCGTTGTGCCATGTGAACGTACCTTTACCGTCTTGGAATCCGTTCTTGAACTGGCCGACGTACTTGTTACCGTTGGCAAAAGTGAAAATACCTTCACCCGTGCGTTCGCCTTGCACGTAACCGCCTTCATATTGGTCGCCGTTGTGGAATTTGTACACCCCTTTTCCGTGCTGCACGTCGTCCACCCATTCTCCGGTATATTTGTCCCCGTCGGCATAGTTGAACGTACCTTTACCGTTGCGTTGGTTGTCTTTCCACATGCCGTCGTACCATGAACCGTCGTTCCAATCAAAGATGCCTTTGCCGTTTTTTTGGTCGTTGCTCCATTCTCCCCGGTAGAATGCCCCGTTGGCGTATTTATATTCCCCGTAACCTTCCCGCTTGTCGGCTTCCCAGTTACCTTTATACACGTCTCCGTTGTAATAGTACATGGTGCCCTGTCCTTGTTGGAAGTCGCGAAACCACAGGCCTTCGTATTTATTGTTGTTCATAAAATAATATATGCCATGCCCGTGTTGCTGGTCTTGAAACCATTCGCCTTCGTATTTTTCTCCGTCGGGGAATTTATACACGCCGTATCCTTGGCGTTTGCCTTTCACGTATTCGCCTTCATAAGAGTCTCCGTTTTTGAAGTGGGTGATGCCCTTGCCGTAAGGTTTGCCTTTGAACAGCTCTCCCTGGTATTCCGCACCGTCTTTAAAAGTATAATTCCCTATTTTGATTTCTTGGGCGTAGCCTTGCAGGACAGGCCATAACAAAACTATGCCGAAGAGTTTGTGTTTCAATCCCATTGCCGTATTGTCTGTATTTAGAATGTGTTATCGTTTGGTCCTGTTCTTCAGGAAAGCTTCGGCCGCTTCGAGGTCGGCCGGTGTGTCGATGCCGATGGTTTCTATTTCGCTGATGCCCACCTTGATGGTATAGCCGTTTTCCAACCACCGTAATTGTTCCAACGATTCGGCCACTTCCAACGGCGATTGCGGCAGGGAGGTGAGTTCTTTCAACACGTCGGCCTTGTAGGCATACAAGCCGATATGCTTGTAGTACACATGCCCCTTCAACCACTCCGCTTTGTTCTTGTTGCGTTGGTAAGGAATGATGGAACGGCTGAAATAAAGAGCCTGCATCCGGCGGTTGACCACCACTTTGGGAGAGTTGACGTTTTCCAAGGCAGGCCAACCGTCGGCCGGCGTGAAAGGTTTCACCAAAGTGGCGATTTCCGTTTGCGGATCTTCAAAACAAGCCTTTACGGTCTCCAACTGCTGCGGCTGAATGAAAGGTTCGTCGCCCTGGATGTTGACGACCACGTCGTATGGTTTGCCCTGCAATACGTAAGCCTCATAGCAGCGGTCCGTGCCGCTCTTGTGGTCCGCACGGGTCATGACGGCCTTGCCGCCGAATCCTTCTACCGTCTTGAGAATCCGTTCGTCATCGGTGGCCACGAGCACGTCGTCCATCACGCCGGACACTTGCTCGTACACCCGTTGGATGACAGGCTTGCCGCCCAACATGGCCAAAGGCTTGCCCGGAAATCTTGTGGAAGCATATCGTGCCGGAATAATCCCTATGTAATTCATTTTTTAGCTATTAATAAAGTATGCCATACAAAAATACAAAAAGATTTTGTAAGGGAGGGTAAAACTCCTTATTTTTGTGAATAAAAAGAACGGATGAAGAAGTGTTTCATAGGATTGGGCAGCAATGAACGCACGGCGGCACGGCTTTTGGTAGCGCAGTCCGATCTGTGTATGTCGTTTCCCGGCATCGTGTTCAGCCGTCTGGTGCGGACCGCCCCCGTGGGTTTCGATTCGCCCCGCATGTTTTACAATCAGGTGGCTTGCTTTACTACTCCGCTCACGGTATCGCAAGTCCGCGAATGCCTGAAAAAGATAGAACGTGACCACGGACGCACACCGGACGATAAGGCGCGAGGCATCGTGAAAATAGACATTGACCTGCTGTGTTACGACGGAGAAGTCCTCAAACCGCAGGACTGGCTGCGGGACGATGTCCGCGAGGGGGTGGCGGAACTGGCCTCTTCCTGAAGGACGGAATGCCGACACATATTTCAAATCATAAAAACAAAAAAGCGTATGAGAACAAGACTTTTATTCATGCTGCTCCTTACCGGTTGGGCGTGGGGCACGGCGCAGGCCGCCACGGACGAAAGGCGTTACATTGAAGTGACCGGTACTTCCGAGGTGGAAATCGTACCGGACGAGATACATTACATCATCGAAATCAAGGAATATTTTGCCGAAGAATTCGACGGCAAATCCAAAGAGGAAGATTACCGTACGAAGGTACCCTTGGCCCGGATAGAGGAAGGGCTGCGGGAGACACTTCGGGAAGCCGGTGTCCCGAACGATGCCGTGCGCACACAGGAAATCGGCGACTATTGGCGCGAGAGCGGACGGGAGTTCCTCGTTTCCAAACGGTTTGACCTCACGCTGACCGACTTCAAGCAAATCGACCGTATTGTCCGGCATGTGGACACCAAAGGCATCCATACGATGCGCATAGGTGAGTTGAAAAACAAAGACATGCAGCTTTACCATCAAAAAGGAAAAATAGCCGCCTTGATGGCCGCCCGGGAGAAAGCCGCTTATCTGGTGGAGGCATTGGGCCAGAAACTTGGAGGCGTGGAGCGCATCATCGAGAACGGAAACAACGGCTTTTCTCCCGTGTTCACGGCACAAAGCAACGTAAGTTCTTCCGACGCGGCTTCTTTCGATGGTTTTCGTACGATTAAGAACCATTATTCCATGTCGGTTCGTTTTGAAATTTTAGACCAATGAAAGCGGACTACGAAATCAGGCAAGAGACGGAGAAAGACTATCCGCAAGTTTTCAAGTTGGTGGAAGAAGCCTTCCGGGACATGAAAGAGAGCGACCATCGCGAACAGTTTCTGGTGGAGCGACTTCGGCATTCCCCCGCATTTGTTCCGGAACTTTCTTTGGTGGCCGACGGGGACGGCGGCGTGGTCGGCTACGGCCTGATGACCCGTGTGTCGATTCGTTCGGGAATACTGGATGCGGAATCCTTGGCGCTGGCTCCCGTGGCCGTACGGCCGGACAGGCAATCCATGGGCATAGGCAGCGCCCTGATTCGGGAGCTGCATGCACGGGCCGCCCGGTTGGGCTACAAGTCGGCCGTTGTGTTGGGGCACGAAGGGTTTTATCCCCGTTTCGGATATAGGAAAGCTTCGGACTATGGGATAACATTTCCTTTTGAAGTCCCCTCGGAATGTTGCATGGCTGTCGAGTTGGTGGCCATAGGCTTGCGGGACATACGGGGCGTGGTATGCTATCCGGAAGCTTTTATGGAATGACGGGGACTGTCCGGGTAAGAGTTGACATAAGAACAAAAGGACATAATTTTCTTACATGCGCAGCCTTTTGTCCTTTTGTTCTTTTGTCTTATCCTATCATTCATTTTGTCATATTGTCAGAATGTCAAATCCGAACCCGTGAGAATCGCGTGTATGGGGGCAGGGCAAGCCTTCGAAGATTTTGAGCGATTCTCGCGGCTTTTGCCTGATTCAAAAAGAAAGAAAAAATGTGGTCGTGCCTGTCATTTGGGTGGGTCCGGCAGTGTGTCCTGCCGCATGGTGCGCCGTTCCGCGTAAGCCGGATGGGAGTTTTCAGGTACAGGATGTTGCGGTGTCCTTATCGGCCGGACAAGGGCAAATAATTTTGCCATGCGCAGAAAAAGCCGGTAAAAAAGGCCGTGAAGTGACCCTCGGCTTTGATTTTCGGACGTGCGTTTTCACGTCTGCGCCAAATGAAAAATCGCTTTCAGCCGAATGATTTTCCGTTCTCAGCCGAACGATTTCATGCTTTCCACAAAAAATCCGAAAAAACTCCGCTTGTCACCTCTTCAACCCGTGCTTCTTCACAGGACAACCCCGAAAAGGAAGCCTTTTTTCGTGCTTCCCTTTCGGGGTTGTTCTCATGATTTCTATTCTCAAAAATGACCTTCTGTATCTTTTTTAAGGGTTTTGGCTACATTTTGTTTGCAAGACATGGTTTATTCGAAAACTTCGTCGATGCCGCCGTATTCCTCTACCGGAGCCTCTTCCGTCAGGATCGTGTCTTGACAAGGGTCGAATCCTTCGGGAATTTTGAACTTCTCGTCGGGGGAATATCCCAGGGCCTTGTCCTTATATACCTTTTGGAAGAAATAGGCGCAGACGGGCAAAGCCGAAGAGGCTCCCTGTCCGTAGGTCATGCTGTTGAAATGGATGTCGCGGTCTTCGCCGCCCACCCAGCAACCGGCGGAAAGCGACGGCGTGAAACATACGAACCAACCGTCGGAGTTCCGGTTGGTGGTTCCCGTTTTTCCTCCCATGTCGGCATTCACGTTGTAACGGAAGCGCATGCGGCCGCCCGTACCTCCGTTCATGACGCCTTGCAGCATGATAATCATCTTATAAGCGCTTTCCTCGCTGATGACTTCCGTCATGCGGGGCTGGAACTCCCCTACTACATTCCCTTCGTTGTCTTCTATCCGCGACACGAAAAGGGGAGCCGTACGAATGCCGCGGTTGGCAAAGGCCGTGTATGAACTGACCATCTCGGCCACGGAGATTTCACAGGGACCGAGGCACAGCGACATGGAAGGATGGATGTCACGGTTGAGCACGCCGAACTCGTGAATCAGCCTCACCAAAGCCGACGGGCTGAGACGGCTCATCAGGTAGGCCGAAATCCAGTTGTTGGACTGGGCCAGTCCCCATTTCAGCGTAACCATTTCTCCGTATCGGGAGCGGCTGCCGTTGCGGGGTGTCCAAGGCTTGCCGGCCACGATATACGTCTGTTGCACGTTCGGCGCAAGGTCGCAGGGCGACATACCGTTTTCCATGGCCAGCGTATAGAGGAAGGGCTTGATGGTAGACCCGACCTGACGGCGGCCCACTCCGGCCATGTCGTATTGGAAATAGCGGTAATCCGGTCCGCCCACGTAGGCTTTCACGTATCCCGTGCGGGTATCCATACACATGAATCCTGCACGCAGGAAACTTTTGTAATAGCGGATAGAGTCCATCGGCGTCATAATGGTATCCACTTCTCCGTGGTAAGAAAATACGGTCATTTCTTGTGGCGTATTGAATGCCTTTTGGATGTCCTCCTCCGTCGCGCCGCCCTTTTTCATCTTGATGTAACGTTCGCTCTGTTCCATCGAACGGCGCATGATTTTTTCCACCTCTTTCGTAGAAAGTTGGTTGGAGAACGGACGTGTCGTCTGGTGACGCTTTTCTTTGTCGAAGATGGGTTGCAGGTAACTGGCCACATGTTCCTCCACGCTTTCCTCCGCATATCGCTGCATGCGTGAGTCGATGGTGGTGTAGATTTTCAGGCCGTCCGTATATAGGTTATAAGGTGTACCGTCCTTCTTTCGGTTCTTGTTGCACCATCCGTATAAAGGATCGGTTTCCCATGCCAACGAATCTTCATAATATTTTTGGTCTTGCCATGAAGCATAATCGCTTCGATTGGGTTCTTTGGCCATCAGCATCGTGCGCAGTCGCTCGCGCAGGTAAGTGGCCAGTCCTTCTTTGTGGTCCACGCGGTGGAAACGCAGCCCGATGGGTTCCAGCTTATGCAACTCGGCGTCTGCTTTGCTCAAATATCCGGCTTTGACCATCTGGTCCAGTACCACGTTGCGCCGCTCACGGCAACGCTCCGGTTTCCGCACCGGATTGAAATAAGACGGGTTTTTACACATTCCTATAAGCGTCGCCGCTTCGCAAACCGAGAGGTTCTGCGGTTCTTTGTTGAAGTATGTGCGGGATGCCGTCTTGATGCCCACGGCATTATGCAGGAAATCGAAATAATTGAGGTACATGGTGATGATTTCCTCTTTGGTATAGTATCGTTCCAGCTTGACTGCAATCACCCACTCTATGGGTTTCTGTAAGGCGCGCTCCATCGTACTCTGTGCCACGTCGCTATAAAGTTGCTTGGCCAGTTGCTGGGTAATGGTACTTCCTCCCCCGGCATTGCTCTGTCCGAGTAAGCCGCGTTTCACTACGGCCCGCGCCAGAGCGCGGTAGTCGATGCCCGAATGGTCATAAAACCGCTCGTCCTCCGTAGCCACCAATGCCTTGACCAACCAGGGGGAAAGGTCGTCGAAGCCCACGAAAATACGGTTGGCCCGGCTGTACGACCAGGTACCCAGAAGTTTACCGTCGGCCGAAACGGCCTGTGACGCGTATTTATTGACGGGATTTTCTAATTGATATAAGTTCGGCATGTATCCAATCCATCCGTGCCAGATGGCGTAGAAAGCCAGGGAAACAGCACTGATGCAAAGAAACAAAATCACCCACAAAGTGATTACAAACTTCTTCCTCATAAATCTTTTTCTTTCATTTATCAAAGTGGTAAAGTGCAAAATTACAAATAAACTTTATAATAGGCTGTCTATTTGTGGAAAAGTTAACGAAATGATGTGCAGTCCTCTTTCGTTCCACTTTTTTTATGTAACTTTGAAAGCTGAAGAAATTCTATATTTAAGCAAAAAGAAATCCGAAATGGAAAACAGGAGTTTGGTGACTATTGCAGACCATTCCAAAGAGAAGATCATGTATCTGCTTCGAATGGCCGGAGAGTTTGAGAAACATACCAACCGGAAGTTGCTGGAGGGTAAAGTCGTGGCTACTTTGTTTTTTGAACCGTCTACGAGGACACGGTTGAGTTTTGAAACGGCAGCGAATCGTCTGGGGGCGCGCGTCATCGGGTTCACCGACCCGAAAGTGACCAGTTCCACCAAGGGCGAAACCCTGAAGGACACCATCATGATGGTAAGCAATTATGCCGATTTGATTGTCATGCGGCATTATCTCGAAGGGGCGGCCCGTTATGCTTCCGAGGTGTCGCCGGTGTCCATTATCAATGCGGGCGACGGGGCCAACCAGCATCCTTCGCAGACCATGTTGGATCTTTACTCTATTTATAAGACGCAAGGCACGCTCGACAACCTGCAGATTTATATGGTAGGTGATTTGAAATACGGACGTACCGTACATTCTTTGCTGATGGCCATGCGTCATTTCAACCCGACGTTTCATTTCATTGCTCCCGAAGAGTTGAAGATGCCGGATGTGTACAAGCAGTATTGCGACATTCATCATATAAAATATGTAGAACACACGGACTTTACCGCCGACACCATTGCCGGGGCGGACATACTCTACATGACCCGTGTACAAAAGGAACGGTTTACCGATCTGATGGAATATGAGCGGGTGAAGGACCTCTACCTGCTCAAACTTTCCATGCTGAAGAAGGCCAAGGACAATATGCGTATCCTGCATCCGCTCCCTCGCGTGAACGAAATCGAGTATGCCATCGACGACGACCCGCATGCTTATTACTTCGAGCAGGCCCACAACGGTCTGTTTGCGCGGCAGGCTTTGATATGCGATGCCTTGGGGCTGACCTTGGACGATGTGATGAACGACCGGACGATTATTGACTAAAATACCGTAAGCATACAATGAAAAGACAAGAACTTTTGGTGGCCGCACTCGAAAGCGGTACGGTGATAGACCATATTCCATCCAGCAAGCTCTTTGAAGTGGTCAACCTTCTCCACCTCGAACAGATGAAGACTTCCATTACCGTGGGCTACAATCTGAAGAGCAAGAAAATGGGACATAAGAGCATCATAAAAATTGCAGGCAAGTTCTTCTCGGACGAAGAACTGAACCAGTTGGCCGTGGTGAGTCCGAATGTGACCTTGTGTATTATCCGCGATTATGAGGTTGTGGAGAAGAAGGAGGTCTTCTTGCCTGAGGAGTTGAAAGGCATCGTGAAATGTGCCAATCCCAAATGTATTACGAACAACGAACCGATGAAGACGTATTTTCACGCCGTACCGGGTAAGGAAGGTGTGCTTCGTTGTCATTATTGTAATAAAGAGGTGGATTTGGATCACGTCAAATTGGTATAATCCTTTGGGCTATGAAGCAAGACTGGAAACCCGGAACGATGATTTATCCCCTGCCCGCCTTGTTGGTCAGTTGCGGCAGTACGCCGGAAGATTATAATTTGTTCACCGTGGCGTGGGCAGGAACCATTTGTACCAATCCGGCCATGTGCTACATCTCCGTACGACCGGAGCGACACTCTTACGCGCTCATCAAGCAGAACATGGAGTTTGTCCTCAATCTGACAACCGAAGACATGGCGTACGCCACGGATTGGTGCGGCGTGCGTTCGGGGCGCGACTACCGTAAATTTGAGGAAATGAAGCTCACTCCGGGAAAGGCCCGCATGGTGGCCGCCCCCATCGTGGAGGAATCGCCGCTGAGCATCGAGTGCCGGGTGAAAGAGATTGTATCTTTAGGGTCGCATGACATGTTCATTGCGGAAGTGTTGAATGTGAAAGCCGATGAGCGTTATTTGGACGAGCAGAGCGGAAAGTGGAGTCTGGACGCCAGTCACCCTCTGGTTTACCTTCATGGGGCTTATTATGGTCTGGGCAGGAAAATCGGTAAATTCGGTTGGAGCGTGGAGAAAAAGAAAGAATGAAATCCAATTATTTAAAGTCAATAAAGATGAAAACAGACACAACAGTATTTGAATTGATTTAGAAAGAGCACCAACGGCAGCTCAAAGGAATCGAACTTATCGCGTCGGAGAATTTCGTGAGTGATGAAGTGATGAAAGCCATGGGGTCTTGGTTGACGAACAAGTATGCCGAGGGGTATCCGGGAAAGAGATACTACGGAGGCTGTCAGGTGGTGGACGAAGTGGAGAGCTTGGCCATCGAACGGGTATGCAAACTGTTTGGTGCCGAGTACGCCAACGTGCAGCCTCACTCGGGAGCGCAGGCCAATGCTGCGGTATTTTTGGCTTGTCTGAAGCCGGGTGACACCTTCATGGGCTTGAATCTGGACCACGGAGGCCATTTGTCCCATGGCTCGGCTGTGAATACTTCCGGTATCCTCTACCATGCCATCGGTTACAACCTCAACAAGGAAACCGGCCGTGTGGATTACGACGAGATGGAGAAACTGGCTCTTGAACATCGCCCGAAAATGATTATCGGTGGCGGTTCGGCTTACAGTCGCGAGTGGGATTATGCCCGCATGCGTGAGATTGCCGACAAGGTAGGCGCCATATTTATGGTAGACATGGCACATCCGGCCGGTTTGATTGCAGCCGGACTGTTGGAGAATCCGGTAAAGTATGCCCATATCGTGACTTCCACCACCCATAAGACGTTGAGAGGTCCGCGCGGGGGTATCATCCTGATGGGCAAAGACTTCGACAACCCTTGGGGATTGAAGACTCCGAAAGGCGAGGTGAAGAAAATGAGCCAACTGCTCAACAGTGCCGTTTTCCCCGGTATCCAGGGCGGTCCGCTGGAGCATGTGATTGCCGCCAAGGCCGTGGCTTTCAACGAGGCGTTGCAACCCGAATTCAAGGAATGGGCCAAACAGGTACAGAAGAATGCCAAGGTTTTAGCCGATGAACTGATGAAACGTGGTTTCGATATCGTAAGCGGCGGAACGGACAACCACTCCATGTTGGTGGACTTGCGCAGCAAATATCCCGACCTGACGGGCAAGGTGGCCGAGAAAGCCTTGGTGGCTGCCAACATTACGGTGAACAAGAACATGGTGCCGTTCGACAGTCGCAGTGCGTTTCAAACTTCCGGCATCCGCTTAGGTACGCCGGCCATTACGACACGTGGAGCGAAAGAAGATTTGATGGTACTGGTAGCCGAGTTGATAGAAAAGGTCTTGAATGCGCCGGAAGACGAAAATGTTATTGCCAACGTGCGCAAGCAGGTGAACGAAGTGATG
>OGZD01002459.1_pt1 | contig 11318 bp, 6 predicted proteins | sample 1576701 | NCBI WGS metagenome assembly OGZD01 (sample SAMEA3541487, study PRJEB24748) | human gut metagenome | biome: human gut; feature: human-associated habitat; material: faeces | place: China | collected 2012
GGGAGGTGCTTGCTCAGAATGTGGATGTTGCTCGTTTGAACCACAATGTGTATAAAGAATTTTACGCTTTGCGTCCGGCCTTGTTTGCTGCCGGAAAAGGAAAAACTGGTTTCCGTAATTTCCGTTATCGGAATGCTATTCCCGAAGAAAAAGACATGGGAGCTTATCTGATGGTTTTCCATCGGGATGAAACACACGGTTTGTATATGGCAGTAAGTCGTGACGGCTACACCTTTACGGCAGTCAATGAAGGAGAGCCTGTGCTGGCCGGAGACACGATAGCCCAGCAGCGAGGCATCCGTGACCCTCATATTTTCCGTGGACCGGATGGTGCCTTTTATTTAGCCATGACCGATTTGCATGTGTTCGGTTTGCGCGACGGTTATCGCAAGACGGAGTGGGAGCGCGGACCGGAATACGGCTGGGGAAATAACCGGGGACTTGTATTGATGAAATCCTGGGATTTGATTCACTGGAACCGGGCAAATATCCGTTTCGACAAGCTTTCTGCCGGATTGAGTGAAGTTGGTTGTGTATGGGCACCCGAAGTGACATACGATGACAAGAAAGGCAAACTGATGATTTATTACACCATGCGTTTCAAGAGCGAGGCCAACAAATTGTACTATGTGTATGTAAACGATGATTTCAATAAGATAGAAAGCACACCACAGATTTTGTTTGAGTATCCGATGGACGGCGTGTCTGCTATTGATGGAGACATTACCAAGATAGGAGATAAATATCATTTATTTTATGTGGCACACGATGGTGTAGGTGGTATCAAGCAGGCGGTATCCGACCGGATGAACGGTGGTTATGTGTATGATGCCCGCTGGTATGACTTTGAACCCAAGGCATGCGAAGCCCCCAACGTATGGAAAAGGATTGGAGAGGACAAGTGGGTGCTGATGTATGACATTTTCAGCATCACTCCTCATAACTTCGGTTTTGCAGAAACTTCCGATTTTGTACATTTCAAGAACTTGGGGCACTTCAATGAAGGAGTCATGAAAACCACCAACTATACTTCGCCCAAGCACGGAGCAGTGATTCATCTGACAAAAGAGGAAGCTGATAATCTGGAGGAATACTGGAAGACGCATCAGCGGAAGTATAATCGCGAAACATTCCTTCGCCAGCAAGGTCAACACACCGAAAAATGAGAAATAATAGATGGTAAAAATGTAAAGTAACAATGTAACAGGAAGCCGCAGAAATGCCCTCAGAGGGTGTTCCTGCGGCTTTTTTTGTCTTTCAAGACTCTATTGTTACAAAATTTATAGTTCTTGTTACCTCCTTTTTATTCTGTTTGTATATATGAGTGTACTTTTGTATACGGAAAAACAAAAAAGATATGAAAGACACTTCAGCACATATTACTGTTCAGTTCCTGACGGAGACATACACGACTTACAGGCCGCTGGTAGTTCGTTACATATATCGTAAGCTGAACGGATGTATGGAAACGGAAGATTTGGTACAGGATGCCTTTCTCCGTTTGTTGGAATATCGTTCTATGCTCCGTCCCGAAACTGTCCGTTCTTTTTTATATACCATTGTCCGTAACCTGGTGACCGATTATCTTCGTCGCCATTATAAAAAACAAGAGGTAATGGCCTGCATGTGCGAAGGGCTTTCTGCATCGGTAGAAGATATGGAAAGTGCGGTAATGGCAAAAGACTTGTCTTGTCAGGAAGAAAAACGAGTCAATCAGCTTTCTCCAAAAGTGAGAGCAGTGTATAGCATGTCGCGTTTTGAGGGAAAAACGACTTTAGAAATAGCAGAAGAGTTGAGTATTCCGAAACGTACGGTAGAGGGATATCTTCTGACTGGGCGTAAGGTGGTGAGGGAGTATATGCGACAGTGCATTTGATAATTGAACAATAAATAATAACACTTAATAAACTAATGTATGAAAACAAGGACATTTCTGATTGCAGCCTTCTGCTTGCTGGCAGCATGCGCAAAAGAGGAAGGCGGTACGGACGGACCGGGAATCCAGCCGGGAGATGAACCTGGGGGCGAGCCACAGCAGGAAGCTTCCATTTCGTTTACGGCGGACATTCCGGCTTTCGTGAAAGGAGAGTCGCGTGCCACGGTAGACAACAACTGGAGTGAACTGCCGGACCCCACGGTGGCAGTGGAAATTGACGGAGTGGTGAAAGCCTATACCGTAGACGTGAACGGAAGACTGACCTCCGAAGACCCTTTCTTGTGGGGCGACAAGGAAGAAGTGACAGTCAATGCCTGGTATCCTTATACCGAAGAAGGTAAAACGCCCGACGAGAACCTGACTGTAATGGCCGACCAGAGCAAACTGGAAAATTATGTGAGCAGTGACTGGCTGGAAGCGGTTTCTGCCACGGTGACGCCAGCCTATTCGGTGTTGTCGTTTTCTCATCGGGTGGCCAGGCTGTCCTGTTCGCTCACCGTGGAAGACGGTACAGCAGAAGGGGCCGTCGTGCGGTTTCTCAACCTGAAGCAGGTGAAGGAAGGCACTTCAGTCACTGCCACTTCCGACTGGAAGGCATTGGTGGCACCTCAGACCATTCCTGCCGGACAGGACTTTGTAGAGGTGACCGTACCCAGTTATGGCAACCTTTCTTTTGTGTCCGGGCTTGACAAGGAACTGGTGATAGAAAAAGGGAAAGTCTACTATCTGAGCATCAACGTATCGCAGGAAGGTGCGGTAACGGTGGAAATCTCTTCTTCCGCAGCCTGGGGAAACAGTGAGACACTTCCCGTGCCGGGCACTTCCACCGAGGTAAATCCTTCACCCGGACAGCCGGGATGGGAGAACAGCGGTGCAAGTACGGATATGAACGGTTCTTCTTCGACGGTGAATCCTTCGCCTGGACAGCCTGGATGGGAGAATGGAAATATTGTAACACTTCCTTCTGGAACAAATGATGAAAATAATAATTAGGATGAATCTACTGATAATTAAATTGTGAATATAGAAACTGGTTTTAAGGTAAAGGATTGCAGGTGGAATGTTTTTTGAGAATAATAAAATTATAAACGAATAAATACTAAGATTATGAAGACTTATTTTATGAAATCGTCTGTCGCTTTGATGGCTTTTGCGGCTGTATTGGCTGGTTGTAGCCAGGAAGATATACAGCAGAATGCATCAGAACAGCTTTCTGGCAAAGGATTGAAATTGCTCGTTTCTACTCAGGACTTTGTGTCAGACAGTCAAGGACGTGCTATAACAAATGATGATGACAAGCGTACGAGTACTTTTGAAGATGGCGATCAGATGGGCTTGTATATATTTTCTGAAGAAGGAGATGTCTTATGTGATAATTTGTTGTACACATATAGTGAGGGTAAGTGGACTACGGATAAGACAATCTATCAATATAAGAATGCAAAATATGTAGCTTATTTCCCTTATTGTAAGGATTTAAGTTCCGTGACTGAGGCTACGGATATTACAACATATTTTGAGACAAATATTCTGCCGTCAATTTCTCAAACAGACGCAGAGACTTATGCGCAAGCCGATTTGATGGTTGCTACTACAAATGAGGTTACTGATGAGGATGTGAAACTTATATTGAAACATCAGTTTTCTATGATTGAACTAAATGTACCTTGCCGTAAATACATTACGGAAGCTGGGGGATTTTCGTATGCGGCTCCTGTCAAGATGAATGTGAAGATTAATGAGAAGACAGATTTATATCGTGCGGCAGATGGAGTATATCGTATGATTGTGACTCCGGGAACAACTCTTGCAATCGAAGGAAGTGTGGAATGTGATGAAAATATGCCTGTTAATTTTAGTTCAGAGTCTATCTCTATGAATCCTTTGGAAGCTGGAACTTTTACCCTGTTTAATGTGACGTATACAGATCCAGCTGTGGAAGGTCTTACTAAGGATGAAGTTACAGGACGTTATATCCGCCCATTGCAGCCTGGTGATTATTATTACAGTGACGGAACAATTTATCCGTACACAGAAGGAACAGTAGACCAGCCTTTTACAGAAGGTTGCATCGGAGTAATTTTTGAAGTAGGTACAGGCGCTCCTGGTACAGCATGGACACATGGCTCTGTTTTGGCTTTGACAAATGCTTGGCCAGATTGGTCGGAATGGGGAGGAGCCAGCGAACCTATAGAAGGTAATAATACATCTGGTTTTATAGATGATACAGAAAAACGAAATTTTCTTATGAGTAAAATGGATGGTTATAAAATGAGTGCTTATTTTACAAAAGGAGCCATTTCGCGTGTTAAAGTTTATGGAACAGAAGATTCGTATCCTGATTATAAAGCTCCTCAGACTTCTAGTGGATGGTACTTGCCTAGTACTGGTCAATTAGTCTCTTTAATGAAGGGATTGGGAAAATATGAATTTACAGTTGATAATTTAGAAAGTGTCGATGCACAATATCGCGAAGGAAAATTAAAAGCGTTATCAAATATTGAAAATGCCATAGTTAAGGTAAAAGGAGTGTTTTGGGATAATGATGGGGATTCTGAGACTTTCCAACGCTGGTGGACTACAACAGAACATGATGATAAAAATGTTTGGGCTATTGAATGGAAAAGAGATGGGCAAATTAAATTATTGACACGGAATAAAACTCAAGGTTGGAATACGGTAAAATCATATGCACGTCCAGTCCTTTCGTTCTGATATTTAGGTTTAGAGGTTAAAACAAGGGCGGTTTTCCGCCCTTTATACCAATTTGAAAACATATTATTTATAATTCACGTATGAGAAATGAATCATTATTTTTCTCCCCCAAAAGAGTGCTCTATTCAGCCGTAATGGTCTCGGTGCTTTTGTGTGGAGGAAACATACCCACCCATGCGGAAGCCCTCCGTGCGCAGGCAGTGATGCAGGCCGTTACGGTGAAGGGGCAGATTATGGACCCTACGGGAATGCCGGTCATCGGGGCCAGTGTGCTCGAAAAGGGGACTTCCAACGGGGTGATTACCGACATTGACGGTAATTTTACATTGAAAGTGTCTTCACCCGATGCCGTGGTGGTGATTCCCTATATAGGGTATAAGACGGTGGAACTGCCGGCTTCCGATACACAGAAACTGTCACAGATTACCTTGAAAGAAGACACCGAAGTGCTGGACGAAGTGGTGGTGGTAGGTTACGGCGTGCAGAAGAAGACCACGCTGACCGGTGCCATTGACCAGGTGGACAGCAAGGTGCTCGAAAGCCGGGCGGTGACCAACGTCGGTCTGGCCTTGCAGGGACAGACACCGGGTCTGACGGTGACCCGTTCTTCTTCACGTCCGGGTAATGAAGGATTGAACTTCCAGATTCGTGGTGCCACGTCAGTCAACGGCGGTTCACCGCTGATTGTCATCGACGGAGTGCCGGCGGTAAATGCCTCTTCTTTCCAGAACATGAACTCGGACGATATTGAAACCATCAGTGTGCTGAAAGACGGTGCCGCTTCCATCTACGGTGCGAAGGCGGCCAACGGTGTCATCCTGGTCACCACCAAGAAAGGAAAGGGAAAGGTAAACGTGAACTATGATTTCAACATGCGCTTCTCCACGCTGGGTGTCACCTCTTTCTCTCCCAATATGCAGCAGTATGCCACCATGTGGCTGGAAGCCAACAAGGAGGAAACCATCAAGAACTGGTGGGGATGGCTGAACGAGGAGAATCTGCTCAAGATGCAGTCGGGCTACGAAGGTATCTATGTCATCAACCATCAGGAGTGGGGTGACAAGATTTTCCTTGGCAACGCCAACCGTCTGGAAGAAATGTTTGCCACCCGTTTCTCTTACCAGCACAACCTGAGTGTGTCCGGTGCCACGGAGAAGACTGATTACCGTATCTCGGCCATGTATGCCGACAACCAGGGTAACCTGGCCACCGCATACGACGGACAGAAACAGCTGAACCTTCGTCTGAACTACGGCATCAAGCTGACAGACTGGTTCAAGCTGGAAACTTCCGCCAGCATGATTAAGACCGACACCTCTTCTCCTTCGTGCGGTCTGGACAATACATTGTATGGCAACGAACCTCCGTTGTTCCCTGCCAAGAACCCGTACGGACAGTGGTATGCCAACTACGGGCAGGTGGGCGACCGCCAGCCTGCGGCCGCTACTTCGGACGGCGGACGTGACAACAAGATGAACCTGACCACCCGTGTCGACCTGAAGGCGATTGTGGATATCTGGAAGGGCATCAGCTTTGAAGGAATGGCTTCCTTCCAGAATGAGGAATACCGCCGTGACCGCTGGGTGACTCCGGTGCAGACATACGACTGGTTCGGCAATCCGGCACGCGAAGTGGTAAACTCTACTATTCCTGTGTTAATTTATCCGGAAAATCCGTTGAACATCAAGGCTGAAAATAATCCAGGTTATCTGATGGAAGCAAATAACATGCTTTATCAGTATTATTCAGCTATTCTGCGTTATAAGAATACGTTTGCTAAAGTACATAATGTATCGGCCATGTTCGGTATCAATGCCGAGAAATGGGCATCGAAGAAACTGGCTGCGGCTCGTGAAGATTTTGAAGATTCCGGTGTATATGACTTGAATCTGGCAAGCGGTCAGCAAGGTAATAGCGGAGGTAAGACACAGAATGGTACTTACTCTTACATTGCGCGTGTAAACTATGACTATAATGAAAAATATTTGCTGGAATTGATGGGCCGTCGTGATGGTAACTCCAAGTTTGCCAAAGGGCATAAGTTCCAGAACTTCGGTTCCATGTCTTTGGGATGGGCCTTTACAAAAGAAAAGTTTATGGAATTCCTCTCTCCGGTGATGAGTTTTGGTAAGGTGCGCTTCAATATCAGTACCTCGGGTAACGACGCCGGACTGGGAGATTTTGACTATGTGTCTCTGGTAGGGATGGGTTCCACCACTTTAGGTTTGCCGGCTGCCACGCAGGTGTCCAGCAGCTTCAGCGGTCTGGTAAGTTACGACCGTACGTGGGAACGTGTGACCCAGAAAAACATCGGTGTGGATTTGAATTTCCTGGACAACCGGTTGACTGCCACATTTGAATATTTCTGGAAGGACAATAACGGCATGTTGTCGCAGGTTACTTATCCTTCCCTGCTGGGCGGTACTCCGCCGAAGACAAACAGCGGACACCTGAGTGTGAAAGGATGGGAGCTTACCCTGGGATGGCGTGACAGCTGGAAGGATTTCTCCTATTACGTGAACTTCAACGTGAGCGATACGAAAAGCTTGCTGAAGGAACTGGAGGGAGCCGACTCTTATGGTGCGGGAAAGAACACGGCTGTAAACGGATACCCGCTCAACTCCTTCTTCCTGTTCCGTACGGATGGATTCTTCAAGGATCAGGCAGAAGTGGACCGTTACTACGCGTTGTATAACGACGGTGGCTCCGCACTGGCGAACATCGCCCAGGGAACGGCTGATGCGCTTCGTCCGGGTGACACCAAGCGTCTGGACTTGAACGGTGACTACAAGATTACGGCCGACGGGAACCAGAATAGTGACTTGCAGTTTGTGGGAGACGCCAATCCGCATTACGTGTTCGGTATCAATGCCGGAATCAACTGGAAAGGCATCGACGTGAGCGCCATGTTCCAGGGAGTAGGAAAGCAGTACATCATGCGTACGGGCTGGATGGCTTATCCTTTCTATGCGCAGTACACCAACCAGAACCCGATGTTCCTGGGTCAGACGTGGACGGAAGACAACCCGAATGCCAAATATCCTCGTCTGACTACCCACCAGAACCGTGCGCACTGGAATTATGAAAACAATGACTTTATGCTCCAGAACAACCGCTACATCCGTTTGAAGTCCCTGATTGTGGGATATACGCTGCCGCAGACATGGACACGGAAAGCCAGGCTGGAGAAGGTGCGTATCTATTTCTCAGGCAATGACCTCTGGGAGGCAACGAGCATTGCCGACGGCTTTGACCCGGAAATGGGAGAAACCTCGAACAACAACGGCTATCCGTTTAGCCGTACCTGGTCATTCGGTGTGAATATCGGTTTTTGATGTATCAGTAAACAGTTAATTTATAAAAGCAAGTTATGAAAAAATTGACATATATAGCAGCCTGTGCTTGTATCTGGGGATTCTCTTCCTGTGCAGACACGTTTCTCGACCTGGAACCGCTGGACACGAAGACGGATGTGGTGTATTTCCAGACTCCGGAACATTTCCGCGAATATGCAACAGGGCTTTACGGACAGTTATTAGGCTGGCAAAGCCGTTACGGATCTATTTTTGACCACATGGACTGCTCGTCCGACCTGTCTACCTATTTTTCGAACAGTCAGGACGTGGGCTTCGGAAAGATTGTGGTAGGTTCGAACGACAGCCGATGGGACAACTGTTATGCCAATATCCGTGCGGTGAATATGCTGTTCCAGAAGGCGGAAAGCTATGGAGGCGACCGGAACGATTTGGCTCAGTCACTGGGTGAAGGGTATTTTTTCCGTGCCTATTCTTATTTTTACCTGTTGAAGTTCTTTGGCGGTGTGCCCATTGTGCAGACGGTGTTGGATGTGGATTCTCCTGAATTGAGGGCTTCGCGCAACGGCCGCTATGAGGTGGTAGACCTGATATTGTCCGATTTGGACAAAGCCATTGAATATCTGCCGAACGAACAGAATATCCCTTCGGAAGACAAGGGACGCATCAGCAAGGGAGGAGCTGAAGCTTTCAAGGCAAGGGTGTTGCTGTATGAAGCTACCTGGCGTAAATATAATGGAACAAGCACTGATTTTGAAGGTTCTGCAGGTCCACAGTCTGATCAGGTCAATGCATTTTTGGAAGAGGCTATTGCGCTGTGTGATGAGGTAATGGCCGATCCTGTATATAGTTTGTGGAATTACAATAGTGTAGCTGCCATGCAAAATATGAGTAACCGTTATTTGTTCTGTATTGAAAATGAAGGAAGCAATCCTGCAGGAAAGGGGAAAGATACGAACAAGGAGTTTATTCTTTATTCAGTGTATGACCAAAAAACACGTCCGGCTAGTATTGATTTGACGCAGACACTTTGGAAACTTACACCGAGTCGTAAGTTAATCGATATGTTTGTATGTACAGATGGTTTGCCCATTGATAAATCTCCCAAGTTTCAAGGTTATCAAAAACGTGGAGATGAATTCAAAAACCGTGATTACCGTTTGAAGTCATATATAGGAACTCCAGATGCCAATACTAAACTGACAGGTGGAAATGCTGGATATACACCTTATAAGTTTACTTTGTATGGACGTAATACGACCAACAAGGATGAATATTCCAATTATCCGGTACTTCGTTTGGCTGAGGTATATTTGAATTATGCAGAAGCTGTGTATGAACGGTATGGTGAAATAACCAACGAACAATTGAATAAATCCATTAATAAGTTGCGTGGACGTGCCGGGGTAGCTTCATTGACAAATGAACTGGTTACAGAGAATGGCTTGGACATGTTGACGGAAATTCGTCGCGAACGTACGGTAGAGTTGTACATGGAGGGTTTCAGATACGACGATTTGAAACGCTGGGGTAAGCTGGAAGAAGAGTTGAATGAGTCTCGCTGTGGTATGGTCGTAGGAGAGGCTGGTTATCCCACTGACTTTGTGGATAATGCAGGAAATGCCATTCTTTCCGAATACACGCCGAATGTGTATATTTGGGGAACAGAAAAGGTGGAAACCGGAACAGGTATGCATACGGCAATTGTGCTGGCTGGCAAGTCGGATATTCAGGTGTCAAAGAGTGATTATCTCTGGCCGATTCCGCAGCGCCAGATTGACTTGAATCCGAATTTGGTTCAGAATCCGGGTTATTGATAATATCACTAATAGAAAAGAAGTATGAAACATATTGCAAAATATAGTCTGAGATTATGGATGTCAATGGCTCTTTCCCTGCTTTGTCTTGCTTGCGAAAAGGATGCTAATTTTAAGGAGTATACTTATCCTGTACCGGAAATAACCGGCATCTATCCGGCGTCCGGATATGTAGGTTCCCAGGTGGCTATTTTAGGTAAAGATTTTGGTGATCAGATTGAAGCTGTAAAAGTGACTTTTGGTGGGATGGAAGCCCAGAAAATATTTTCATGTACGGACGGGCGTATTATTGTGGAGCTGCCAGATGGGGCACAGACCGGGAAAATCGGATTAAAGGTGTGGAATCACACTGTGGAGTCGTCGGATACCTACACTGTAATACCGACTCCGGTAATCTCTTCTATTAAGTCATTGAATAGCGCAGGTGATTTATTTGCTACTGCAAATGATGAAGTTGTGATTACGGGTAATAATTTTGGAGATGCAGTAGAAAATGTGAGTGTGGTAATCAAAGGTCTGCAAAAGGATGTGCAGGCCAATGTGGTGGCTGTGACGAATGAAGAAATTAAATTCAAGCTTCCAGCTGATTACGATGAATCGGGTACGGTGGTTATTAATGTAGGTGGTTATGAAGTGGAAGGTTCCGCCTTGATTAATCCGGCGGCTACCGGCGATGTGACGGCTCTTTTCCTGAAGAACTACAAGCAGCCGTTCCTGCGCGGAGACGTGAGCGACAGTGAATGGGGTACAGCCCTTTATTGGCTGACTTCAGACGGTTTTGGCTCTTCTCTTCAGTTCCCAGAAGCTTATCCTGATGGATTGTTAGCAATACAGTCTGGTTGGGGACAAGGTAAGAAAGAAAATGCGAAATTATATCAGTTAGCGACTTTACCTCCTGGCACTTATACATTTACATTACGTGTAGTGGAAAATACTAACTCAGGAGGACGATACGGGGCTGTATTTGCTGTAGTAGAAGGTGAAGGAGTTATTCCGAATCTGAATAAAGAACAGCAGAATGTGGAAGGTGCCAAGCAATGGACCTATAATCCGGTGCCGGAAGAAGTTCTCGGATGGAAACAGGTCACAGTAGGTTCTTTCTCTGAGCCTGTAGACTATCAGTGCGAGATCACATTGACACAGACAACTTCTGTGACCATTGGGTTTGTAACTATGATGAATGGAAGCAGCAATGTGAAAATCTCGAATATTAAGATTGAAAGGAATTGATGCTAAAAGAATCTTATCATGAAAAAGATATATTATTTATTGTGTTTGCTTCCTCTGATGCCTCTGGTTTCGTCTTGTGATGATGAAGAAGCAGAAGTGGTATTGCTTCAGAATCCGGAAAGCCAGCCTGTTACATTGAGCAGCATAGCTCCTGATTATGGATTTGTGGGTGATCAGTTTACTTTGACAGGTACAAATTTTGGAGGAGGAGTAGACTTTATTCAAGTGTTTATCGGTGAAAATGAGGCCGAAGTGCTTACGTGTACTAATTTGTGCATTTGTAAGTACCCAATAAATACCAAACAA
>OGZD01002467.1_pt1 | contig 11290 bp, 12 predicted proteins | sample 1576701 | NCBI WGS metagenome assembly OGZD01 (sample SAMEA3541487, study PRJEB24748) | human gut metagenome | biome: human gut; feature: human-associated habitat; material: faeces | place: China | collected 2012
CCTTTTCGGCCGCTGGTTCGCCCGCCGCATCACCACCTACGTCGCGGTATGCGCGTTCCTCGCCTTCGTCAACTGGTACACCTCGCCCCACTACTGGTGGGTGGTATGGGTCATGGCCGGCTGGGGGCTGAACCTGATCCTCTCGCTGGTCTGGTACCTGACGGGCTGCGACGAGGACAAAGATTAACGTCAAACCCATAAAAATCCCGGTTATGCAAACCTTACACCTGTTACTGGCCGCCAGCTTCATGCTGGCCTCCACGGCCGTCTCGGCCAAAACGCTCGAAGTCACCGTATCGGACATTCGCAACGACAAGGGCAACATCCTCGTCATGGCCAAGGTCGCCGGGCAGGAACAGCCCGTCTACGGCATGGCGGCCGCAAAGGCCGGCAAAGTCGTCGTGACGCTCGAAGGCATCGAAGCTGATGCGGCCGAGCTTTCGCTCTTCCACGACGAAGACGGCGACTACAAGCTGAAGATGGGCGACCGCGGCCCTGCCGAAGGCTACGCCACCCGAAAATGCAAGCTTCCCGCCGAGCACAACACGGCCACGCTGAAGCTCTACTATCCTGCCACCGAAAACGAATAGGCGCATGTACCGCCCGCTGCTCACCGCACTGCTGCTCGCCGCGACGATCCCGGCCGCGGCTCAACATACCCTCCGGGGGCGCGCTCTGGAGGGCGGCAGCCCGGTCGGCTACGCCACGGCCGTGCTGCTGCGCGACGGACGCCAGGCAGCGGGTACGACGACCGACGACGCAGGGGGCTTCGTGCTCACGGCGGATACGGGCCGTTACACGCTCGTACTGCGGCACGTCGCCTACCGCCCCTTCGAACAGGAGGTATGCGTCGCCGCAGCGGATACCGACCTCGGTGATTTACCCCTTGCACCTCTCGGAATCAGCGAGGTGACGGTGACCGCCGAGACGGTGGCGCGGCAGGCCGACAGGTTTGTGGTCAGTATCGGGAATACGCCCGCACTCGCGGGACAGGACGGCACCGAACTGCTGGCACGGGCGCCGGGCGTATGGCTGGGTGAGGACGGCATCTCGATCAACGGCGCCGGCGGTACGAAAGTCTACGTGGACGGCCGCGAGCTGAAAGGTTCGGCGGAGGAAACCACCTCCTACCTGCGCAGCCTGACCGCAGCCGACATCGCCCGCATCGAGGTGGTACCGCTGGCGGGCGCCGAGTTCACCGCCGACAGCCGGGGCGGCGTGATCCTCATCACACTGCGACGCAGACGCGACGGCGGCATGGACGGCAACCTGCAATTCTCCACGGTGCAAAGCAACCGGATAGCGGGCTATACCCCCACGGGGCGCATCGGCATCCGCACGGGGCGCTGGACACTCACCGCCTCGGGGTCGGGAAGCTTCACCCCGGTTGCCCTAAGCCGCTTCACGGAGACCCGCGGGCAGGCCGGGCAGCCGCTGCCCTTCGCCGGCAGGAGCGATTCGAAGAGCCGCACAAACTACGGGCGCGGGCATTTCTCCGCGGTATTCGACCCTACGCCGAAACACACCGCAGGTTTCGACATCGAATACACGGAACGCAGCACCCACATGCCGACACTATCGCGCACCACACTCGGACAAACCCAGAGCGACAGCCGCTACCGCCAGCACATGGGCGGGAATACCCTGACCGCAACCGCCAATTACATCTGGAAGATCGACACGCTGGGATCGCAGTTCAAACTGATCGCCGACTACACGCGTTACACCTCCCACGGCGACAACAGCTACCATACGACGACCTGCGCACCCGGAACCCTGCGCGACTCGCTCTACGAATCCGCCACGGGTTCCGTGTACGACATCCTGACGGCCGACGCCGGGCTTACGCGCAAACTGCCGCACGGCCTGACACTGCGCGCGGGACTGCGCTACACCCGCAACGGCATGGCGGACGACAGCCGCTACGCGGCACAGATGCAGGGTACATGGCAGGCACTGCCCGAATACGGCTACGACCAGCATTACACCGAGCAGATCGGCGCGGCCTATGCCTCGCTGGAGTACAGCGCCGGGCGGTGGGAGCTTTCGGCCGGGCTGCGCGGTGAATACACCTCCGTCGCATCGCAGGCCTTCGGCCGCTCCTATTTCGGGTTGTTCCCAAACGTTTCGGTCAGCCGCGCGCTCAACGCCCTGCGCACATGGCTGCTCGTGGCGCAGTGGAGCCGCAACATCGAACGCCCGGCATTCCCGGCGCTGAACCCCGCACGGATCCGCATATCGGATTACAGCTGGCAGTCGGGCAACCCCTCGCTGCGGCCGACCTACATACACCGTTTTTCGCTCACGGCCGTATGGAAATACCGTTACACGCTCACCGTGGGCGGCAACTTGCACCACGACCTGATCCGCGAAATCGCACACAGGGACGCAACCGACCCGGACGCCGTATATATCCGTCCCGAAAACCATTACACGGAGAACCACTGGTTCGTGGCGGCGAGCGTCCCGGCGAAAATCACCCGCTGGTGGAACCTCTCGGTCAATGCCGTCGGGGTGATGCAGCGCATCCGGCTCAACAGTACCGACAGCCCGGCGACGCACTACCTGATGTTCGCCGACGCCACCTGCTCGTTCACGCTGCCGGCCGGATTCTTCGCCGAAGCCGCCTACCGTGCCCAGAGCCGCCTTTACTCGGGCAACAGCGAGGTCGGGCCGCGCCACACGCTCTCGGCGACCGTCAAAAAACAGCTCTTCGGCAAACGCCTGACGCTTTTCTGCACCCTGTCGAACATCACCGGCTGCGACTGGGAGTTCGCATCCCTGACCGACGGCATGCGCCGCACGATCGACGCACGGCAGGCCTGGTCGGGGCGTTTGTGGAAAGCCGGTGCGGCCTGGAATTTCCGCGCCGGCAAAAAGTTCCGCGCCCGCACCGTCGAAAGCGCAGCGGAAACCCAGCGCAAGCGCCTCGTGAAAAGCACGGAACAATAAAAATTAATTCGTAACTTTATCCCCCGTAACCGACCGTCCGCCATGGAAGACAAAAACCTCAACGCAAACCAGAGCATCGAACTCATCCAGCAAATGATCCGCGGCACCCGCCGCCGGCTCTCATTCGGCAGCAGCAACCTGTTCCTCCTGTGGGGATACCTGCTGGCCGCAACCGCCATCGGAATCTTCGTCCTGCTGAAAACCACCGACTGCCGCGCCTGGCAGTGGCTGTGGCTGGCAGCCGCAGCGGCCGGGGGCATAGTGACCCGGTGGCACAACAAGTCCCGCGCCCCGCAGGTCAAAAGCTACACCGACCGGCTGCTGGAACAGATATGGGGCTGCATAGCGGCACTGATCGTCCTGTCGGCGATCCTGGTCTTAGGGTACGACACCCGGACAGTCGACCCGCTCTTTCCCGCGTTGCTGCTGATCGGCGCCGGCCTCTTCATCTCGGGGCAGGTGATCCGCAACAGATACATGTACTACGCGTCATGCATCGTCGTGCCGATCGGCTTCGGCATTACCCGCGACTCGTGGCTCAATGCCGACCCCGACTACAACCTGCTGCAATTCGCCGCAGCGATCCTCATCGGGCTCACGGGTGCCGGCTATGCACTCAGGCGGCAGGTAAGGCGCGATGCGGACGAAGGGCGGATAACAAACGGAGACAACTGAAACGACATGAAACGGACGCAAAAACACATCGCTATGGAAGACAAGCAACTGAATGCCGCCGAGAGCATCGCGCTCATCAGCCGCATGATCGACAATACCCGCAACCGCATGGTGCGCAACTCGGGACGGCCGTTCCTGGTCTGGGGTTACGTGACCGTCTTCACGACGCTCCTGGTCATGGGTGCGGTATACTATTTCCAGGATCCGAAATGGAATATCCTGTGGATGGTGCTCCCCGTTTTGGGCGCATTGCTGATGTGGCTGACACGCGACAAGCATACCGAGGGCAAAGTCAGCACGTTCGTCGACCGCGTCATCAACAACGTATGGATGGTGACGGGCCTTACGGCGTGGTTCGTCAGTATGCTCACGCTATTCAGCCAGATACGGCTGCCGATCCTGTTCATCATCCTGCTGACGATGGGCATGGGAACCACGATCACGGGGCTGATCATCCGGTTCCGCCCGGCGACCGCCGGCGGTGCGGCGGCGATCGTCCTGGCTCCCGTTTCGCTCATCGTGAGCGGGTACTGGATGCCCACCCTCTTCGCCGTCGGATTCGTCGTGATGATGATTATCCCGGGGCATATCCTCAACTACAAGTCGAACCATACGAACGGATAACGCAATGAACGGACAGAAAATATCCGAAACGGAAGCGCTGGACATCATCGCCCGCGTCTTCGACCGCAATATGCGCCGCATGAATTACGTGCGGGGCGAATTGTTCATCTTCTGGGGAGCGCTGCTCAGCCTCACGGCGCTGGCCGAATACGGGCTTTACCACTGGACAGGCGACGTGCGCGTACTGTGGAGCTGGCTGGCACCGCTGGTCTGCGGCTATATTTGGACGGTTCGCAATTCGCGGCGGAAGGCCCTCGTCCGCACGGGGTTCGACGACCTGCTGATCCTGATATGGGGCATGCCGGCGATGATCTCGGCCGCCGCGATCGTCTATGCCGTAACCATCCCCGGGAATACGATAAACCCCGTAGGCGTCATGCAGCTGCTGCTCGGCACGGCACTGGCTATCACCGCCGAATTCTACCGGGGGAAAGGCTCCCAGCAATCGGGGTCGTTCGCAGCGCTGCTGATGCTCTCGATCTTCGAGCTCATCATGGCTTTCAACTATACGTTCCGGGCGCCGTTCGACGCCCAAGGCGGGACGTGGATGCTCGAACTCTCCGCCCATGGCATACTGCTCGTACTGCTACCCGGTTTTATCCTCCGCCACATAACCCGCAAGCAATGTTCAAAGAACTGAATCCGCTGCTGCATTCGGAACTGAGACTGGCCGTGATGTCGATCCTCATCGGGGTCGAGAGCGCCGACTTTGTCTTTATCCGGCAGCAGACCGGAGCCACGGCGGGCAACCTTTCGGTACAGCTGGACAAGCTGGCGAAGGCGGATTACATCGAAATCGAAAAGACCTTCCGCGGAAAGATGCCCTGCACGGTCTGCCGCATCACGGACACCGGGCGCGATGCCTTCGCCGAATACGTCGCGGCATTGCAGACCTACATAAAAAGATAACCACAAAACGTCCACGGCGTTCCGCCGTGTTTATTGCCGTCCATCCCAGCCCGCTGTGGCGGGGACTTTTTGCCGTGACAGCGGCAAAAGCGCTCCGGAAGGGCATCCGAATTTACATCGTGCAGAAGAACGTCACCAGGAACGGGACGCTGAAATCGAGCACGCAGCCGTGGAAGATCGACACCACGGCATAGGGTTTCCCTGCGGACTGCGTGATGATCGGCAGGGTGGTATCGAAAGTCGTGGCTCCGCCGATCGAGACGGCGGCCAGCGGCCCGAACCACCGGGCGACAAGGGGTGCGGCCAACAGCGTGAACAGCTCGCGCATGACATTGCAGAGCAATGCCACCGTTCCCAGCTCCGCGCCCCGGAAATCGGCGATGAAGATACTCGAAAGCGAGTAGTAGCCGAACCCAGCGCCGACGGCCATCGTGTCCCCGGCCGTAAGCGGCGGCAGGAGCAGTGTCGACAAAGCGGCGCCGGCCAGCGTACCGACGGCCGTCATCACGGGCAGCAGCGCCAGCCGCGGATCGAGCCGCCGGACACGTCCCGCGAGGGTCGTATCGTTGCCGAGGGTGATCCCCACGCAAAACATCAGGGCATAGAGCACATAGGCGCTGAGGCGCGACCCCGCCACGTCGAACGGCAAGGCGGAGGAGAGCCCCGCCAGACATCCTGCGACGAAAAAGGCGACGATCACCAGACTCCCCCGCAAGGCGCCCCACATCGAAAGCGCCGCGTCCGCCCCACTTACGACGTGCTCCCCCGCAATACGCCCGGCGTTCTGTCCGGGACACTCCACTGCAACGGCCGGCCCGGGCATTCCCGTACCGGCAGAGGTCGTAACGCGCGGTTGCGGCGCCTCGATCCCCGCAGCGACAGCCCCGGCCTGTTCCGGCATCCCTTCTGCGGGAGGCCGGGATGCGGTTCCCCGCCGGACGCAGCGCCACAACAGCCACGACATGCAGATACTGCCCGCGACCGAGCATGCGAAGATGACGAAGGCCGTGCGTCCGAAGGTCGCCATACCACCCACGACGGCAGGGTCGGAACCGACTTCCAGTCCCAGCAGGAACAGCAGGAGCTAGATAATCACGGTAATCATACGGGAGACGAATACGAGGCGCCAGCTCGACAGCAGGCGCCCCGCAATGATTCCTCCGATGATGACGGCAAAAATGACAAGCATCGTTTATTCCTGCTTCGCCGTGAGTTTTTCGATCTGTTTATCGGCCTCGACCGCAAGTTTGTCGGCCTGTTTGCGGGCTTCCTCGACCAGTTTGTCCCCGGCCTTCTCGGCAGCCAGCTTGGCTAGCGCACCTTTCTCCTTCGCACCGTCGATAAGCTTCGTCCGTTGCGCCTGGGCGGCCTCGACGAGTTTCTCACCCGCCTTCCTGGCCTCGGCCCGGAGGTTGTCGGCCTGTTTGCGGATCTCCTCGCCGAGCGACTCGCTGCCCGTGAGCTTCTGGATCTGCTGGTCGACGACGTTCTTCACGGCCTGCTCGGCAGCCTCCTTCACACCGAGCGTGATCTTGGGCGAGGTGAACGTGCCGCCGATACCGACGTTGACCGATTGCAGGATACCGCCCGTCGAACCGGCCGGGAGGGCTACCCTGGCCGTATAGTCGATGGTCTGGTCGAGCCCCGTCGAACCCGACATGTTGATCCTGATGTCGCCCATCTTCAGGTCGAAAGGCTCCGTAGCGATACGTCCGTCGCGGATGGCGAAGCGGATAGCCACGTCCTTGGCCTCGATCTTACGCAGGTTGTCGTTGTTGAGCGCCTTGGCCAGTGCATCGAACGCCTCAATGTTCTGGATGCGGATATTGGCCGACTTGATCTCGCCCGTGGCGTTGACCGACTGCAGGTCGGGCGACATCTGCGCATCGAGCGTCGCGGACATATCGAGCGAGAGCGAATAGTCGCCGCCCGTCTTGGCAAAGACCGGGACGAGTTTCTGCACCATCTCCAACTCGTCGAAGGTCTTGGAGAACGATGCCCCCGAAAGCCCCAGCGAGAGTTTCAGCGCCGGGCGCTGCGGATCGGAGGCCGTCGAGTAGCTGCCCGATGCGGTAGCCGTACCTCCGAAGAGCTGCATACGCAGACGGCTGAGCGACAAAGTTCCGTCCGCCATGCGCATTTCGCCGGTGATGCCGCCGATGGTCATCTTCTGGAACAACACCTTCTGCAACTCGGTATTGAGCGAAAGGTCGAGGTTGCGCGGGACTTCGAGCGCCTGCGCGGGAGCAGGGGACTCGGCGGGCGCCTGGGCAGCAGCTTCCCCGCCGGCGGTTTCTTCGTCGGCCGGCATGGCATCCATGATCTCGTTCAGGTCGAGCAGGTCGGATTTCACGTAAAGGCGCCCGGCGAGCTTGTCGCCCCGCAGCAGGTAGCCGATATACCCCGTAAGCTGGCCGTTGGCCGCAAGGTCGCTCTTACCCACGGTCACGCCGAACTCGCCCAGCGTCATCGACGCCGGGGTGATCGTAGCCGCGGCACGGCGGATATGCACCGCGGGCAGGCCGGGCATGGAGAGGCCGAGTTTCTCGACGACGAATGTCCCCGAGGCCCCGATCTGCCCGTAACGGGCCTTCTCGACATCGGACATGCGCCCCGAAACCTTCACGTCGGCGCTAATCAGTCCGCTCAGGGCTACATCCTCACCGAGCGGGTAAACCTCTTTCACCGCCCCCAGGTCTACCCGTCCGTCGGCCGCGGCACGGAATACCGGATCGCTGACCAGGTTCGTCGCATAGAGCGATGCCGAAAGCGTGTTTCCCGCCATGCGGAGCGTGAATTTCGAAAGGTCTACCTCGGTCTTGTCCATGACGCCGCCGGGGTTGGCTATCCGTGCGGCGATATTGATTCCGTCGACCGCCTTGGGCAAAGACGAATACTGGAAACTGCCGTTGCGCACCTCGGTCTTGAGTTCGAAGGCCGGGAGCGCCGCCCCGCGCATCTCGCCACGGGCCCACAGCGCCATCGAAAGTTCGCCGGAGGCGGACAGGTTGCGGAAATCGCGGGTATAGAATGCCGGGACAAGCGAAAGCACGTCCTTGAACTGCACCTTGTCGCATCCGGCCGTAATATCCATAGCCACGGCATCGTCCTTCATTTCGGCCCAGCCGTCGAGCGTAAGCTCGATCGCATTGAGGCGCAGACGGTTCCGGGAGAAGGTAAAACGGTTGTTCTTCAGGTCGGCCGCGATCACGGCGTCGAGCTCCGCCTCGGCGCCGCTCAGCAGCGGAACCCCGCCCGAAACCAGCCGCACGGCACCGGCCGTAAGCCGCAGGTCGAGGTCGGTCTGGTCGGCCGACATGTCGCCCCGCAGGCGGAGGGAGAGGGGTGCCGTCGAAAAACGCATGCCCGTCGAATCGTCTTCATAGCGGATCGTCGCGTCGCTGATCCTGAAATCGCGGATCGAGAGGCTGAACGACGAAGACCCTTCCTCCGAAGACACTTCCCCGGCGGCTGGTTCCTCCCCCGAAGCCTTCACGATGTCCCAGTTGACCTTGCCGTCGGCGAGTTTATGCGCGTGCAGCGCCGGTTCGGCGAGAATGACCTTCGTCACTTCGAACCCGTCGTCGCCGAACAGCGACATCGGGTTCACGACGACCGATATGCGGTTCGCGGCAACGATCGTATCGCCTTCGAACGGCCCCGCGCCCACGACGGTCAGTCCTTTCAGGTCGAGCGACGCGCGCGGGAAATGGCGCAGCAGGCTGATGTCGAGTTTTTCGAAATCGACCCGTGCGTCGAGCATCTCATTGGCTTCGCGCTTCACGATCTGGGCGATCTTCCCCCTCAGCAACATCGGGGCGACAAAAGCCGCCACCAGAACAACGGCCACGACAATGGCCACAATCTTCACGATTTTTTTCATTTCCTATCTGTTTTAAAGACGAAAACCGTAGTCCCCGCCTCTTCGAATCCGATTTTACGGTAAAGGGCCCGGGCAGCTTCGCGCGCAGGGTTCGAGGTGAGCATCACCTTCGCGGCACCGATGCGGGCGGCATGCTCCGTGGCAGCCTTCACGAGCGCCTCGCCGGCACCGCAGCCGCGGGCTGCGGCATCGACCACCACATCCTCGACCCATGCCTTCCGGCCCGAGGGTACGTCGTACCACACCAGCGTCAGCACCCCGGCGATCCGGCCATCCAGCCGGGCAGCGAACAGCGCCGCGCCATCGCTGCACACAACACGTTCCATGGCCTGGCGGGAGAGTGCCCCCAGCCGGGGCGAAAGCTGAGGCATGAGCCTTGCGAACGCCTCGGCGAGTTCGTCGGATACCTCTGTCACACACTCTATTTCGACCGCCATGTTTCCCGGATATTTTTCACAAAGTTAATCTTTTTTTCGAAACCCCGGCTTTTTGCCCGTATCCCGGCTGCCATATGCCGAAAAAAGATTACTTTTGTCCCGTTCGGGACAGGCAGGCAAACCGACACCCCGACGCGGCCCCGTGCCACCCTGCGGCGGATCGTACGCCGGGCGACCGGTGCAGTGGCGGACAGCCCCCTCCGGCGCGGAGAAAATGCCCGGGGAGGGGAGAGGCAGGAGCCCGGGCGCCGGCAAGCCCGGGGAATACCCGGGCCGAATCCCGGCCGAAACCGTAAAAAATTATGGAAAACATGAAAAAATATGCATTCCCGCTCGCGGCGTTTCTTTTCGCCGCCTGCAATTCCGGCGAAGAGACCACGACCACACAGATTCAGGAGCCCGTCGCCACGATCCTCGAATACACCCCGGCACCGGGCCAGTTCATCAACGGCACGATGGCCGGGTTCGACCATGTGGCATCGGCGGCAGACGCATGCAGCTATGCTGCGAACCGCATCGCTTCGAATAACTGGGTTTCGCTCGGCGGCTGGGGAGGCCGCATCGTGGCGGCCTTCGCGGAACCCGTACCCAACACGGGCGGATACGACCTCTACGTCAAAGGCAACCAGTTCGACACGTCGTCCGAACCGGGCATCGTGTGGGTGTCGCAGGACGCCAACGGAGACGGAGCGCCCAACGATACATGGTACGAACTGCGGGGCAGCGAATACGACAACGCCGAAACGATCCGCGATTACAAAATCACCTATATCCGCCCAGCCGAGGCGGGTGATGAGGTGACATGGAAGGACAACCAGAACGGCAACGGCACGATCGACCGTGTGAAAGAACATACGCAGGCCTACTACCCCGAATGGATCGTGGAGAATGAAATCACATTCGCAGGAACACGGCTGCCGAACAATATCGGGGAATCCGGGGGAAAATGGACGATGGAAGCTTTTGCATGGGGGTACGCCGACAATTATTCGGCCTCCGACCGCACCGGCATGACCAACCGCTTGCGGATCAGCGACGCCGTAACGGCCGATGGCGCCCCGGCCAACCTCTCACAGGTCGACTTCATCATGGTGCAGACAGGGGTGAATGCCAAAGCGCCCCTGATCGGCGAGGTATCGACCGAGGTGAGCGGCATCGGCTGCTACCGCACCGTCACGAAAAAACAATAACCGCACACGGCGACCCGCCCTGCCCGTGGCGGCATAGCCCCGAATCCCGGAAACGATGACCCTCCGCGCCCAACTGCTCGAACTCCAGGAGCCGAAATACATGAAATTCACCGCGGCACTGATGCCGGGCGTGGAAAACATATTGGGCATACGCCTGCCGGTACTGCGCAAAATAGCCCGCGAAATCGCCGCAGGCGACTGGCGCACATACCTGGCCGAAGCCGAGGATTTCTATTTCGAGGAGCGGATGTTGCAGGGGCTGGTGATCGGCTGCGCCCGCTGCACGCCGGCCGAGAAGCTGGAGTATGTGGCGCGCTTCGTGCCCAAAATCGACAACTGGGCGGTCTGCGACTGTTTCTGCTGGCGCCTGAAGGCAGCCGAACGGCAGCCGATGTGGGAATTCATACAACCCTATTTCCGATCCGAAGCCGAATACGACGTGCGTTTCGCCGTGGTGACGGGGCTGGGGAATTTCGTCGACGGGGAGCACCTCGAGGCACTGCTGCAACTGCTCGACGGCGTCCGCCACGAAGCCTACTACGCCCGGATGGCCGTGGCATGGGCGGTGTCGGTCTGCTATGTAAAATTTCCGCAGCGGACACACGAGTGGCTCGGCAGCT
>OGZD01002473.1_pt1 | contig 11265 bp, 11 predicted proteins | sample 1576701 | NCBI WGS metagenome assembly OGZD01 (sample SAMEA3541487, study PRJEB24748) | human gut metagenome | biome: human gut; feature: human-associated habitat; material: faeces | place: China | collected 2012
AATAGCCCACGTTGTTGGTGTAATCCTCGGTTTTCTCCAGCAGGCCGGCTGCCGCCAGGTCGCCCTCGATCTTCCTGCGGACGTCGAAACGATCCATGCCGACGTACAGCCCCACTTTGTCGTTGATCGTGCCGTCATCGTTGAAGATGTCGATCACCTCGAGGTTGTATTTCTCGCCCAGCATGTAGTCGTTCACGTCGTGCGCCGGGGTCACTTTCAGCGCGCCCGTACCGAACTCGATATCGACGTATTCGTCGCGGATTACGGGGATTGCGCGGTTCACCAGCGGTACGATGACGCGCGCCCCGGCCGGTAGCCAGCCGTAGCGCGGGTCGTTGGGGTTGACGCACAGCGCCGTGTCGCCCAGGATCGTTTCGGGGCGCGTCGTGGCGACGATGACCGCCTTGTCCGAGCCTTCGACCATGTAGCGCAGGTAGTAGAGCTTGCCGTGCGACTCCTTGAATACCACCTCTTCGTCCGACAGCGCTGTCTGCGCCGCGGGATCCCAGTTGACCATGCGTACGCCGCGGTAGATCTTGCCCTTCTCGTAAAGGTCGCAGAATACCTTGATGACGCTCTCGGTGCGGGGTTCGTCCATCGTGAAGCAGGTGCGCTCCCAGTCGCACGAGGCGCCCAGCTTGCGCAGCTGCTTGAGGATCATGCCGCCGTATTTTTCCTTCCACTCCCAGGCGTATTCGAGGAATTCCTCGCGCGAAAGCGACGACTTCTCGATGCCCTTTTCATGCAGCATCGCCACGACTTTCGCCTCCGTGGCGATCGACGCGTGGTCCATGCCCGGCACCCAGCAGGCGTTTTTGCCCGACATGCGGGCACGGCGGATCAGCACGTCCTGCAACGTGTTGTTGAGCATGTGCCCCATGTGGAGCATGCCGGTCACGTTGGGCGGCGGGATGACGATCGTGTAGGGTTCGCGTCCGTCGGGTTCCGAATGGAACAGCCGGTTGTCGATCCAGTAGTCGTACCATTTCTGTTCGATCTCCTGCGGCGAATATTTATCAGCGATTTGCATAAAGGTGTGAATGTTTTGCTTCGTTATTTGGCCTGCAAAGTTATTAACATTCTGTCAAAGATAAAATAAATATCTATAAAAAATCGTTACCTTTGCACCATTATATATTTGTATCTGTAAACTATGAGTAAAAAAGATAAGATAATCGAAACCATCGAAGTCGAAGATGCGAGCCTGCTTCCCGAGCTGCTCGACGGCAAACACCACGTGATTCCGATCGTGACCGGCGGCGACGAGGTCGCCGAGGAGGTCGAAGTGCCGGAAATCATCCCGATCCTTACGCTGCGCAGTTCGGTGCTCTTCCCCGGTGCGATCACCCCGATCACCGTGGGACGCGACAAGAGCATCAGCCTCGTACGTGCCGTGAATGCCGAAGGCGGCATCCTGGGCGCCGTGTTGCAGCGCGAGAGCGACGTCGAAGACCCCCCGCCGGACGACATGTACAAGGTCGGCACCGCGGCGCGCATCATCAAAATCCTCGAAATGCCCAACGGGAACCTCACGGTGATCCTGAACGGCCTGGAGAAGATCGAAATACGCGAATACATTACGACCGAGCCCTATTTCCGGGCCCGGGTGACCGCCCTGCGCGATACGACGCCCGACCTGAAGAGCATCGAGTTCGAGGCCCTCGTGGATTCGATCCGCGACGTGGCGCTCAACATCATCAACGTTTCGCCGTCGATGCCCAAGGAGGCGGCCTTCGCCATCAAGAACATCGACTCCAAGCGCGGCATCATCAATTTCATCTGCTCGAACATGGAGCTTACGGACGAAGACCGCCAGTCGTTGCTGGAGGCCCCCGGCCTGCTGGCCCGTGCCCGCAAGCTGCTCGAAATACTGATCCGCGAACAGCAGCTGGCCGAGCTGAAGAACCAGATACAGGAGCGCGTGAAGCAGGAGATCGACAAGCAGCAGCGCGACTATTACCTGCAGCAGCAGATGCGCACGATCCAGGACGAACTGGGCGACGGCGCCGATGCCGACATCGAGAAGATGCGCGAGGAGGCCAAGAAGAAGAACTGGCCCAAGGAGGTCGGCGAAACCTTCGAGAAAGAGTTGCAGAAGGTCGAGCGGCTGAATCCCGCCGTGGCCGAATATTCGGTGCAGATGACCTACCTGCAACTGCTGCTGGAACTCCCGTGGAACGAGGTGACCAAGGACAATCTCGATCTGAATTGCGCGCGCGAGCAGCTCGACCGCGACCATTTCGGGCTGGAGGAGGTCAAGGAGCGTATCCTCGAACACCTGGCCGTCATCAAGCTCAAGGGCGACCTCAAATCCCCGATACTCTGCCTCTACGGCCCTCCGGGTGTGGGTAAGACCTCGCTGGGCAAGTCGGTGGCGGCGGCGCTGGGCCGCAAGTTCGGGCGTATCTCGCTCGGCGGCCTGCACGACGAGTCGGAAATCCGCGGGCATCGCCGCACCTACATCGGCGCCATGCCGGGACGGATCATCCAGACCATCAAGCGGTGCGGTTCGTCGAACCCGGTCATCATCCTCGACGAGGTGGACAAGGTGACCGTTTCGAATCACGGCGACCCGTCGAGCGCGCTGCTCGAGGTGCTCGACCCGGAGCAGAACACCACCTTCCACGATAACTACATCGACATGGAGTACGACCTGTCGAAAGTGCTGTTCATCGCCACGGCCAACAATATCGCCAACATCGCACCGGCGCTGCGCGACCGCATGGAGATGATCAATATCGCCGGTTACCTGATCGAGGAGAAGGTGCGCATTGCCCTCGACCACCTGCTGCCCAAGCAGCGCGAGGCGCACGGCATCAAGGAGCAGGAGCTCACGATGGCCCCCGAGGTAGTCGAAGGCATCATCGCCGGCTATACCCGCGAGTCGGGTGTCCGCTCGCTCGACAAACTGCTGGCCAAGATCGCCCGCGCCCGTGCCAAGCAGATCGCCTTCGACGAGGTTTTCGCCCCGGAGGTTTCTGCCAGGGAGGTCGAAAAGATCCTCGGCATGCCCAAGTTCCTCAAGGAAGAGTACGAGGTGGGCGGCATGACGGGCGTCGTGACGGGCCTGGCCTGGACGGAGGTCGGCGGCGACATCCTCTACATCGAGTCGGTGCTGACGCCCGGCAAGGGCAAGGTCAGCCTGACGGGTAACCTGGGCGATGTGATGAAGGAGTCCGCTACGATCGCCCACGAGTGGGTGATGGCACACAGCAAGGAGCTGGGCATCGACCCCGCGCTGTTCGAGAAGAACGATATCAACATCCATGTCCCCGAGGGTGCGATCCCGAAGGACGGCCCTTCGGCCGGCATTACGATGGTGACCTCGATCGTTTCGACCTACACGGGGCGGAAAGTCCGGGATCGTATCGCCATGACGGGCGAGACGACGCTCCGCGGCCGTGTGATGCCGGTGGGCGGCGTCAAGGAGAAGATTCTGGCGGCCAAACGCGCCGGGATCAACGAGCTGATCCTCTCGGAGGAGAACCGCAAGGACATCGCCGAGATCAAGCCCGAATACATCGACGGACTGACCTTCCATTATGTGAAGACCAACGACGAAGTGCTGAAACAGGCGCTCATATAGCGACCCGAAAGAAGTAAAAGGTGGAAAGTTTTGTTTTTCACCTTTTACTTTTTTAATTTTATGGATCAATTCCTCTGCCGATGAAATTTATCGCAATCATACCGGCGCGTTATGCGTCGACCCGCTTCCCGGCCAAACCGTTGGCCGTGCTGGGCGGGAAACCCGTTATCCGGCGGGTCTACGAGCAGGTGGCGGGCGTACTGGACGATGCCGTGGTCGCCACGGACGACGAGCGGATTTACGATGCCGTGGTGGCGTTCGGCGGCAAGGCCGAGATGACCTCGGCAGACCATAAGAGCGGCACGGATCGCTGCTGGGAAGCCTACCTCAGGCAGGGAAAGCTCTACGACGTGGTCGTCAACGTGCAGGGCGACGAGCCTTTCATCCGGGCGTCGCAGCTCGAAGCCGTGAAGCGCTGCTTCGACGATCCCGCGACGGACATCGCCACGCTCGTGAAACCCTTTGCCGAAGCGGACGGCCTGGCCGCGCTGGAAAACCCCAATTCGCCGAAGGTGGTGCTCGATGCGCAGTCGCGGGCCATCTATTTTTCGCGTTCGGTCATCCCTTACCTGCGCGGCGTCGAACGCTCGCAGTGGCTTGCGCACCATACGTTCTACAAGCACATCGGCCTCTATGCCTTCCGCACGGAGGTGCTGCGTGCCGTCACGGCGTTGCCGCAGTCCACGCTCGAAAAGGCCGAGTCGCTCGAGCAGCTCCGCTGGCTCGAAAACGGCTACAGGATCGGCGTGGGCATCACCGACGTCGAGACCATCGGCATCGACACGCCCCAAGACCTCGCACGTGCCGAGGAGTTTTTGTCACACCATCCGGAATTTATAAAATGACAGCTATGAAATTCATCGCCGGCCCCTGCGTCATCGAATCCGCCGAGTTGCTCGACACCGTGGCCGAACGCCTCGTGGCGATCAACAAGGCCCTCGGGACGGATATTATCTTCAAGGCCTCGTTCGACAAGGCCAACCGCACCTCGATCTCCTCGTTCCGCGGCCCCGGACTCGAAAAGGGGTTGCGTATGCTCGCCGACGTGCGGGCGAAATGGGGGCTGCGCCTGCTGACCGACATCCACGAGGCGTGGCAGGCCGCGCCTGTGGGCGAGGTCGTCGACGTGATCCAGATCCCGGCCTTCCTCTGCCGGCAGACCGACCTGCTCACCGCCGCGGCCAGGACGGGCAAGACCGTGAATATCAAAAAGGCGCAGTTCCTTTCGGGGTTGGACATGCAGTACCCCTATGAGAAGGCGCACGATGCGGGGGCTTCGGAAATATGGCTCACCGAACGCGGCAATATCTACGGTTACAACAATCTGGTGGTCGATTTCCGCAATATCCCCGACATGCTGCGCATCGCGCAGACCGTGGTGATGGATTGTACCCATTCGGTGCAGCGTCCCGGCGGTGCGGGCGGTACGACGGGAGGCAACCGCGAGTTCGTGCCGGCCATGGCCCGGGCGGCACGGGAGTTCGGTGCCAACGGCTTCTTCTTCGAAGTGCACCCCTGCCCCGACTGCGCCAGGAGCGACGGCCCCAACATGTTGCAACTCGACGATCTGGAGAATCTCATTAAAACCTTGCTATAATGACCGATACCACCAAAGCGCAGATCCTCGACCTGGCCCGTAAAGCCATCAATACCGAGATGCTGGCGCTCAAGCACATGAAGGAGACTTTGGGTGACAATTTCGCCGATGCCGTGGAGCTGATCCTCGCATGCAGCGGCAAATGCATCGTCACCGGCATGGGCAAATCGGGGCTCGTCGGGCGCAAGATCGCCGCGACGCTGGCCTCGACCGGAACCCCGAGTTTCTTCCTGCATCCCGGCGAGGCCTTCCACGGCGACCTGGGGATGATCTCGAAGGACGACGTCGTGCTGGCGCTCTCCTATTCGGGCGAGACCGACGAAATCCTGAAGATCGTGCCTTTCATCCACTCCAACGGCAACAAGCTGGTGTCGATGACGGGCAACCCCGAATCGGCGCTGGCGAAGAATTCCGATATCCATCTCGACGTGAGCGTCGAAGAGGAAGCCTGCATCCTGCACCTCGCGCCGACGACCTCGACCACGGCGCAGATCGCCATGGGCGATGCGCTGGCCGTGTCGCTCATGCAGATGCGGGGCTTCACGAGCGTCGATTTCGCACGCCTGCATCCGGGCGGCAGCCTCGGGCGTCGCCTGCTGATGACCGTGGGCAACGTGATGCGTTCGCACGACCTTCCGGTCGTGGCGCCCGACTGCTCGGCGACGGATATGATCCACGCCATCAGCAAGGGCGGGCTGGGGCTTATCATCATCTGCGAGGGCGACCGGATCGAGGGCATCGTGACCGACGGCGACGTGCGCCGTGCGATGGAGCGCCGCCGCGCCGAGTTCTTCAATATCAAGGCCGCCGATATCGCCACGCCCAGCCCGAAAACCATCTCCGCGGATAAGAAACTGATCGAGGCCGAGAAGATGATGACCCGTAACAAGGTCACGTCGCTGCTCGTCACGGACGATGCCGGGAAATTACAGGGCGTGATTCAGATTTACGACATCAAATTATAGGGCTTTCGCTGCTGCGTCACGCCGCCTGTACGGGCGGCGTACGCGGGACGGCGTGCCCGCCGTGAAACGTAAGGGGGACGGTACCTTGGTACCGTCCCCCTTGCGTTTTGTCTGCCGCGGTATGCCTCCGCGGGGTCAGTCCCCCTCTTCGAGCTGGAAAACCTGTTCGACGGGTTTGCCGAAGATCCGGGCGATCTTCAGTGCCAGTACCGTCGAGGGGACGAAGCGCCCGGCCTCGATGGCGTTTACGGTCTGGCGGCTTACGCCGATGGCATCGGCCAACTGCTGTTGGGTCATGCGTACTTCGGCGCGTTCGACTCGAATCCTATTCTTCATCGCGGAGCGTTTTGTTAAGCCGGTACATGGCCATGCGGAAAAGCAGGTAGTAGATGGCCGGGATGGTGTACAGCAGTACGAACATGCAGGTCAGGAACTCGAAGTCGTAGAAACACAGTGCCAGCAGGATCAGTAATATGTAGTTGGCGTATACGGAGATGAACAGGCTGTTCAGCCGCAACGAAGTAATCATTTCGTCTTCGTTGCGTTCGCGGGCGAAGCCTATGAAGATCAGGCCGATGGCCGTGCCGATAAGGGCCGTGTTATTGAGCAGGTGCTCGTTCAGGCTGTCGAGCCAGTTCAGTCTGTCCTGCAGGAAAAGCATGTAACAGCCGAGCAGGACGGAGGGAAGCAGCAATATCCATCCGATTTTCTTGAAACCGACGGGCAGTAAATAGTCTTTTTTCATAATGCAGTTTTTTATTTGTTTTTGCAGATACAGGGTCCGTCAGGCATCCGCTTCCGGTGTGCGGCATCGGAGCCGCCACAAGTGCAGATTGAAAATGATTACGTATACGGCGCAGATAAATACCGGATTGGAAAGCCAGTCCGTCCATGCCTTGATTCGGACGATCTCACCCAAAGTTAATATCCGGGTTCCGACGTAGAAGAAAGGAATCCGGAGCAGGTTGACAATGAAGAACATGTAGATGACGGCGACCAGGGTTTGTCCGCGCATCGAAGAGATGTACTCGTCTTCGATCCGTTCACGGGAGAGGGCGATTATCGGCAGAGCGATCATGGTGATCGTTGCGGCCGACAGGAGCCATGTGTCGGTTCGCTCCTCTTCGACCGGCCGGAGGACCATTATGAGAATGAAAGCCAGGGCGACGATCAGCAGGATTGATGCGAGGTGTTTGCATCGGTGCGGCAATAAAAGGTTTTTAGGCATACGGTAATCGTTTTAGTGGTTTGACTAATACAAATGTAAAGTTTATTTTGCATTTTGGCAAGTAAATACGACAAAATTTTTGAACGCTAAAAAATTAGAGGGCCTTAAGGCCCTCTAAAAATCTTGTCCGCAATTCCCGGGAATTCATCGGCTCAATCCGGATTCGGCCCGGTGTCACCGGTTCGCGTTTTCCTGTCCTTGCATTCTGTTTACCGGCTTCTGTTCGCTGCTTATTGTTCACAGCCGGGTATTCGCGGTTTGGTCTTCACTGCCTGTTGTTGACCGTTCGCAGGTTGTGTTCCTGGACCGGATTTCCGCAAACTGCTTTTCCGCCTTCCCCCGGATGCCGGATCCAGATACCTGGTGCTGGTATCGGAACATACACACCGGGCCCGGGCGCCTGTCATCGGCCGCTCGATGCTTGGCGCCGGTGACCGGCCATCGCTGCTGTGCCGGATCGGGTTTGCCGTCGGGTCAGCCCCGGATGTAATGCGGCATATCGGCATCGAGATCTCTGCCAGCCCGCCCACGATGCCGTCCACGCGCCAGGCTGTCTGGTAGATCATTTTGCGGACGCCGTTTTTCTCGATCGTATAGGCATTCGTGCCCCCGTCGGCGAGCAGGCGCCGGATAATTCCGCGCGACCGCTCGCTGTGGCAGTCGAAGAGGTTTTTGCCGATCATGTCGCCGTGCCGTGCGAAGGTCGTGCGCGCCTTGTCGTTCATGTAGAGGATCGTGCCCCCGGTGTCGCATACCGTAACCGCGCAGTTCATGCCGTCGGCCCAGGGATAGGGATTTTCTGTCGTCATATTGCCGTAGGTTTATCGTCGGGGAAAAGCCTCCCTTTTCAACGGGAGGTGCGGAGTGATTATGGGCATTGCAGCGAAGATGCGGAGGTTAACCCCGGTTTACTGCTGTATCTTCACCAGCTGTTCGCGGTAGGCGTTCAAGATGCGCGATTTGGAAATGAAGCCCAGGTAGCGGTTCTGTTTGTCGACCACGGGCAGCATCCAGGTGTGCTTGTCCTCGAATTTCTCCATGACGCCCTGTATCAATTCGTGTTCGAGTATCTTGTCCGGGGGCTGGATCATGTAGTCGGAGATCGGCTGCCCGTATTTTTCGTGTTTGAACATGTCTTCGCGCAGGTCGTCCAGCTGCACGATGCCCAGCAGGTGTCCGAAGTTGTCGATCACGGGGAAGATGTTGCGGCGTGCCGTCGAGATGATGTGCACGATGTCGCCCAGCGTGAAATTCTCCTTGATGCGCAGGAAATCGGTCTCCATCAGATCGTCGAGCTTCAGGAAGACGAATACCGACTGGTCTTTGTCGTGCGTGAGCAGTTCGCCCCGCTGGCGCAGTTGTTTGGTGTAGATCGAGTCGGGGTCGAGGTAATAGTCTACGGCGAACGATATGCAGGCCGTGATCATCAGCGGGATGAACAGTCCGTAGCCGTTCGAAAGCTCCGCGATGAGGAAGATCGAGGTCAGCGGCGCCTTCATCACGCCCGACATCACGCCGGCCATGCCCACCAGCGTGAACGAGACGACCGAGACGTCCCAGTCGAAGAATGCATTGCACAGCAGGGCGATCGAGGCTCCCGTGAACGCCCCCACGAACAACGACGGCGCGAAGGTTCCGCCCACGCCGCCCGCGGCGTTGGTCGAGGCCATGGCGATGACCTTGAAGAACATCGTGGCGATGACGAAGAGGATGACCACCCAGTCGATTTCCCGGAAGCGGTAGAAGAGCGAATTGTCGAACAGCTCCTGTGCGCGGCCGTGCATCAGCGACATGAACCCTTCGTAGCCTTCGCCGTAGAGCGGCGGAAGATGAAGATCAGGATGCCCAGCACGGCGCCGCCGACGAGCCATTTCTTATATTGGCTGTCGATCTTACGGAAGAAGTTGCCCACGCGCAGGTTGGTCGAGGTGAAATACCAGGACATCAGCCCGCAGCATACGCCCAGCAGGATGAAAAGCGGTATCTGCCACAGCTCGAAGGCGTCCTGCGGCTGGAGCGTCACGGCCAGTATGGGGTCGAAGCCGCGCAGCATGAAAGCCATCGTCGTGGCTGTGATCGAGGCGATCAGCAGCGGGATCACGGAGCCGGCCGTGATGTCGAGCATCAGTATCTCCAGCACGAAGACCACGCCCGTGATCGGGGCCTTGAAGATGGCTGCCAGCGCCGCACCGGCACCGCAGCAGAGCAGCAGCGTGGTATGCTTGTAATTGAGGCGCACCAGCCGCCCGACGTTCGAGCCTATCGCCGCGCCCGTCAGTACGATCGGCGCCTCGGGCCCCACCGAACCGCCGAACCCGATGGTCGTGGCGCCGCCTACGATCGACGTCCAGCAGTTGTGCCCCGGGATGCGCGAGTTGCGGCTCGACATGGCGTAGAGCACGCGCGTTACGCCCTCCGAAATATTGTCGCGCACGATGTATTTTACGAACAGCGTGGCGAGTATGATGCCGATGGCGGGGTAGATCAGGAACAGGACATGCGCACTGTCCACCGGGAACCAGCGTATCAGCCCGCTCTTGATGCCGTGCAGCAGTATTTCGAACAGGTAGGTGCCCAGTCCGGCGAGTATACCGACCACGACAGCCAGCAGCATCATGATCTGGCTGTTGCTCAACCGCCGGGTCAGGCGGAGGAACTCGCGGTAGATATGCTCGGTGCGTAACTGCATCCTATTGTTTGCGAGCGAAATGCTCGGCTTGTTCGGCGATGAGCCGTTTGTCGTCGAAATAGTTGATCTTCATGGCCCGCTTCACGTCGTCGAGTGTCTGCGAGGCCATTTGCCGGGCAGCCTCCGAACCGGTGCGGAGAATCTCATAGACCTCTTCGATGCGGCCTTCGTAGTATTTGCGGCGTTCGCGGAACGGTTCCAGCGTCTCGTTGAGCACGGCGATCAGGAATTTCTTGACTTTCACGTCGCCCAGACCTCCGCGGCGGTAATGCGCCTTCAGCTCGTCCAGCGACGGGTAGTCGGGCAGATATTTCGGGAAATGCTCGGGGCGGCTGAAGGCATCGAGGTAGGTGAACACCGTGTTGCCTTCCACCTTGCCCGGGTCTTCGACGCGCAGGTGGTCGGGATCGGTATACATCCCCATGACTTTCTTCTTCACCTCGTCGGCGCTGTCCGAGAGGTAGATGCAGTTGCAGAGCGATTTCGACATCTTAGCCTTGCCGTCGGTGCCCGGCAGACGCATGCAGACCGCATTCTCCGGCAGCAGGATCTCGGGCTCGACGAGTGCCGGGCCGTATACCGTGTTGAACTTGTGGACGATCTCGCGGGTCTGTTCGATCATCGGCTCCTGGTCTTCGCCCGCAGGGACGGTCGTGGCCTTGAATGCCGTGATATCGGCCGCCTGGCTGATGGGGTAGGTGAAGAAGCCTACGGGGATGCCCTGCTTCTGCTGCGTGTCGCCTTCGGCGGCGTTCTCGGCGAAGCCCCGCAACTGGATCTCGGCCTTCACGGTCGGGTTGCGTTGCAGGCGCTGTACGGTGACCAGGTTCATATAGTAGAACGAGAGCTCGCAGAGCTCCGGGATTTGCGACTGGATGAAAAGGGTAGACCTTTGCGGGTCGAGGCCGACCGAAAGGTAGTCGAGTGCCACTTCGATGATGTTCTGGCGCACCTTCTCGGGGTTGTCGGCGTTGTCCGTCAGGGCCTGCGCGTCGGCTATCATGATGAATATGCGTTCGAATTCGCCCGATTCCTGCAGTTCGACGCGGCGGCGCAGGGAACCGACGTAGTGTCCCAAGTGGAGCCGGCCCGTAGGACGGTCGCCGGTAAGAATGATCTTTCCCATAAAACTTTATATATTTTCTTCGCAAAGTTACTACAAAAAAGTGAAATGCGGAAAGATATAGTGATAGAATTGAG
>OGZD01002478.1_pt1 | contig 11241 bp, 9 predicted proteins | sample 1576701 | NCBI WGS metagenome assembly OGZD01 (sample SAMEA3541487, study PRJEB24748) | human gut metagenome | biome: human gut; feature: human-associated habitat; material: faeces | place: China | collected 2012
GTACTTTTTTGCGGTTCATCCTAGGATCTTCTATTTGTTTACAAAGGTCAATTATACCAATTTTCATGTTAGTTTATGTTTTAATATATCTTATAAAGACAAGAAAAACAATCGATACAAACAGATAACAATACATTAATAATCAATAACATAACAAATAAGCAACAAGGGATAGTATAGTAAAAATATAATATATTTGCTTTGAAACACTTAGTTGAATTTATAGTTTCACCAAGGTGAAGCAAGCGTATCACTTGGGTGACTACGCCTCTCCACTTAGATGCCAATGTATTGTCACCTAGGTGAAACCACAAAAGAAGACAGACAAAAGATAAGCATCCGGGATTGTGCGTGTTTTTTCCAGTCATAACAAAGTCAAAAGCCTAACGTACTTCGTTTGGCTTTTGACTTTATAACAGCTTGAAGAGAAATACACAAGAGGCCGAATGCTTACAATTCTTCCATAAACTTGACCAACGAGTGAACAATGCTTCAATCCATATACACCCACGCAGGGTGTGACAGTTCATCCGAGCTATGATAGTGGTGGATTGCGTGTTTCAATCCACACACCCACGCAGGGTGTGACCTTGTGATGAGCAAGGATCGCTACGCTATTTCGAGTCTCAATCCACACACCCACGCAGGGTGTGACAATAGATATAAATGCAACTATACACGGAGGAGAGTTTCAATCCACACACCCACGCAGGGTGTGACTAAGTTAAGATTATTATGCTTTGGGTCGTCATGGTTTCAATCCACACACCCACGCAGGGTGTGACCTTCTTGCTGGTTGTTGTGTATCATTCTAATAAAGTTTCAATCCACACACCCACGCAGGGTGTGACTCCGTTCTCCAGATCGGATATCATCTCCCAGTAAGTTTCAATCCACACACCCACGCAGGGTGTGACGAACAGCAACATGATATCTTCTCTTTTCAAGGGTTTCAATCCACACACCCACGCAGGGTGTGACGATATCACAGCATAATATGTCAGATATTCGGGAGTTTCAATCCACACACCCACGCAGGGTGTGACATGGCTTAAAATCATTAAACATAACGGCATAATGTTTCAATCCACACACCCACGCAGGGTGTGACCATCCTATAAGATTGTTGTTGTAAGACCATTTTTGTTTCAATCCACACACCCACGCAGGGTGTGACTCCGCCATATCACTGATACGGTATCGCATCATGAGTTTCAATCCACACACCCACGCAGGGTGTGACTATCTACTGCTAAAGTATCTATATTACTGTCAGAGTTTCAATCCACACACCCACGCAGGGTGTGACCGGAACGCCCCATTACGGACACCCCCAACTGTTGGTTTCAATCCACACACCCACGCAGGGTGTGACAAAGGCTTCACCCTCCAGTTGTTCCGGAGGACGGTTTCAATCCACACACCCACGCAGGGTGTGACTCACCCTTATCGGTGAAGATTTCAATCAGTCTACGTTTCAATCCACACACCCACGCAGGGTGTGACCCAATCTGGCAACCGAAATAAGCAAGGCAGACATGTTTCAATCCACACACCCACGCAGGGTGTGACCCTACAAAATTATCCAACGGTGCAAATGAAATAGTTTCAATCCACACACCCACGCAGGGTGTGACTATAGGAGGTTTAGATCAACAGATAAAATCAAAAGTTTCAATCCACACACCCACGCAGGGTGTGACCCGGATAATCTGGATATCCATATACCTGATTTGTTTCAATCCACACACCCACGCAGGGTGTGACCGAAGAACTTGTAACATTGGAAACAGCAAAGCTGCTGTTTCAATCCACACACCCACGCAGGGTGTGACTAAGATAGTAGAAAATCGTACAGTATGTTTTCAGTTTCAATCCACACACCCACGCAGGGTGTGACCCATAAAGTAGTATAGGGCTTCTGCTGGTTTTCCGTTTCAATCCACACACCCACGCAGGGTGTGACCTGGTTGAATTTCAAATCGTTCAGGTAATCCGGCATAAAGTTTCAATCCACACACCCACGCAGGGTGTGACTCTTCTTCTGTTTCTATTTCGTCCAACACTTCTGTTTCAATCCACACACCCACGCAGGGTGTGACGATACACACGCACATACATTATATTATATTAGAGTTTCAATCCACACACCCACGCAGGGTGTGACGTAGAAAAGAATTCTTTTTTATTTACAAACGTTGTTTCAATCCACACACCCACGCAGGGTGTGACTCTATATCTAATAACATATTATAAATCAGCAAATTTAATCCACTGTTATGCGAATCATCATTATTATTCAACTTCATAACGAAGAAATACTTTACAAATAATTTAATCTACTGATTATTAACACATGCGAAGATACTACTTTTTTTGTAACACACCACATTCGCATTATATTATAAGAGCCTCCTCAAGTTTATACGCCGTTTCAACACCTATTACTTCCACCCTCTTATTCTCATTTTTACTAAGAATATAAAAACGAACACTATCAAGAGACATATCAATAATATCCCTAACTCTCCCTTTTAGAAGAGAATATTGCGCTTCCGTCACTACACACTCAAAGACTGAGTTCTGCACCCTCTGTCCATAATCCAGACAAGCCTTGGCCACACATCGTAAACGGCGAGCCCCCTCTTTGCTTGTAGTATCCACATCGTAAGTCACAAGAATGTACATAATTAAAAATCATTTTATAAGAAATACCGGATAATCGTCAATATCCTGCCTGATATACCTTGCCATTAACATAGCCTGCACATAAGGCAGAAGCCCTATTTCAACTTTTTCATTAAGATAAGGATGAATTATCACTTCCCTTTTCCTTGCCTGCCATGCAGTAATAAAAGTCTTTTTCCCTTTATCTGTCATAACAACCCCATTATCACCTTGGAACAAGAAGTCTTTTACTGAAATCTGTCTTTTATTAATCAACGACAAAATAAAACGGTCGCCAAGGTAAGCACGTAACTCTTCCATCATATCTAAGGCCAACGATGTGCGCCCCGGACGGAGTGTATGGAGAAACCCGACGTATGGATCAAGGCCAACAGTTTCGAGAGCAGCCGCAACATCATTGGCTATCAACGTATATGCAAAAGACAACATGGCATTCACCGCATCCTTGGGAGGACGACGATTGCGACCATGAAATGGGAAATCAGTCTTCTGATTAAGTATCAAGATTGGCAATACCTCAAAATAGGCATTCGAAGCCATCCCCTCATAACCAATTAATTCCGTCTTATCTTGAGCCTTCAAAGCATCACGCTTGGCACGTTCCAATACTTGCACCGCCCTATTAATGTCTTCATTCTCACCATAATCACGAATATATCTCCTCAATATATTGCGATAGTTTTGAATCTTACCACCAATCATCAACCTAACCACATGCAACGACCAAGATGCATCGTCCGACAATTGGTACTGCTTTTTGCGTAACAGAACATTCCCTTTCGTAGCACCTTGAACCCTGCTGATAAATCTGCCTTGTGGAGAAAGAAATGTGAGTGATATACCATTGTCACTACACAATTTCATCACACCGGGACTTGCGCCCATATATCCGAACGTAACGATGCCCTCTATATTTATGACAGGAATACGAAACACCTCCTCCTGCTGAACAGATATAACGACATTCAGCCCATCCTTACTAAGATACGCTTCCGGTGTCGTCACATACAAAGTATTCAATAGTTTTCTCATAGGTACAGATTTTTAGTAAGGTAATTATCTACCGAAGTACAATTATTTACCATTTCCGGCATGCAGATATCTTTCAGCGAGCACTTGTCACAATGTTTCCCATATTCAGCCTTCGGGATAACCGCTTTACTAAATATATCGTGCATATCCCGGGCACATTGTCTGACTATATTTCGCAGCTCCTCCGTTATATCCACATTAACCCGATGGCGAAGCTCCCCATAAAAGAAAGAGCCGTATGGTATATGGATAGCATACATTTCTTCTATACACATGATTTGTGCTGCCAACTGCACTTCATCCACTTCGTTTCTTTTCGGTTTGCCATGCTTATACTCCACAGCAACCGGTTGCCATCGCCCCGGATAGTTGGGATGCAAAATCGTATTTTCAAAAGATGAGGAAGGAAGTAACTCTATGGCATCAGAGATTCCATAGAGTCCAAGTTCACGCGAAGCGATATTCACCGCACGTAATGTTATCTGGTCACCACACTTTTGTCTATAAAACGGATCATCTACATGCTTGTGCAGAATCTGTCCTTCGATGGTGAGACGATTATCGTTCCATTGCTGCTCAATGTGTATCAAAGCCCATTGCCGGGGACAGAACCTAAAGTGCTGAATCCCCGACAACATAAGCATATCGTCTTCATTGTACATACGATGGAATTATATCAGTTCCTCAATAGTTACATTTGATGGAGCATTCTCCTTATCTATAGTAACTGAATAGTCGATGAATGAGCGTGGTGCTCCATCGCAGACTTTCTCCACTTTTACCAATTCAAACAACTTGTTGGCGGGAGCATTACCCAATATGGAGTCATGCTTGAAGACTATCAGTTTTTGAGCACTCATCAATCCACGTGCCGCCGAACGATCCACATCGAACATGTTCTTTAAAGCTTCCCAAAATAGTTCAAGGTCTTCTTCAGAAAATCCTGTCTGTTGTGCCAAGTTGGCGGAGATGAAGCCGTGACAGACATAGAGGCCATAAGGAATGGTCGCTTTACGTCCCTGTATTCCCACTTGTGATTCATAGGTCTTTTCTTCATCACGAGCTACACATACGGTTAATGCATGCTCTGCTGAAACAATCATATCTTGCGAACGGGCAAAAGTCATTTGAATCGGCCCCCTCACTTGTCCTGCGTTAGGTCCGGTTGAGAGTACTGCTCCAAAAGTCCTAACGTCAAAGAAGCGTCTGCACATAGCAATTTTACCAGCTGAACTCTTATCGGCAGGAGCTTTTTCTTTGATTTTTAGTTCTATTCCTAAATCTTCTTTGTACATTTTGCGGATTTCTTCATTAATAAAGACCTCTTCTCCAGAAATCTCTTTGGATTTGACAAGAATATCGTTACCTGCTTTTCCTGCTTGGGCTATTTGTACATAATTACGTACCTTGCGTTTCAAACAAACATCTGTAACAAGGCCTATACCAGTTTCAGCATCTATCCGAGGAAGATTACCTGCATCCGGGTCACCATTTGGATTACCATCTTGTACATCAAAAATGTAAACGAAATCAATTCTATTCTTTAATTCTGACATAATTGTATATTTTTAAAAATTATTCTTCAGTTTCTTGATTCTCTCTGTGAGCTTTCTGATGATAATAGCCGAGGAAGAATCGTCCTTGATCTTCCAAACTCAATGTATTAGGAAAATTTTGAATTAAAACTATTATCTCTTTCTTTTGATTATCAAAGAAATTAGCAAGGCCTTTCTTCTCTTTAGCCAATTTAGCATAATGACTGTTTGATAATTTGAGAACTGTTGAAAATACTGTAGATGGCGTAGATGAAGCCGCATTCATGTAACTTGAACGAATGGAATCTTGTTTATTTGCTGCATATTGTAGGTTTTCCAACACAGCAAACAGCCTTCCACAAAGATACCCTTGATTTTGATTTTCTTTGTCTAACATAATATCTAATTTTTTATGGTTGTTATTTTCGTTTAGTCTGTTGAGATATGCCTTGATGATAGCAGCACGCACTATATTGACGGATTGTTCTGCACGTATGCGACGAATACATGCTTGAAAGAGAGAAGCCGGATACGGCAACCCTTGAAATATGCTTCTCACCACAGCATCAGGAAGATTGGGAGTCGCATCACTTGACTTTCCTCCAAGAGTAACATTTCCAAGAATGGAATGCAGTCCCACGTACGGCTTCTTATCTTTGCGAGTGTCAACCATCTCCATATCCGTAAAATGTTTACTTATCAAACCTGCAAATTCACGCAAAGGCATCTCATTCCAATATACTACCGCAATTCTTGCCGAATTGGGAGCCAAACCCAAAATGAAGAATTTGTCATCATCGTTTGCCGATAATTTTCCGTTATAGATAGACTGGAAAGTATCATATACTAACTTTATGCGCCTGTTTGAGTCGTCATTTTCTTCTTCAATCCGCCCCAACAAAGAAAATAGACTATTTTCGGACTCTTTTGAAGCCTCGCTATTGGAGGAAGCCCAGAAAAGATAAGTACGTGAGCCCACCATAAACTTATTGTGAGAATCCGAACGCAGCAAATGATTCAATGCGGTTGTATATGCAAATTCAGCTTCTTCTGATATTGGAGCATTGTATCCTTTAGATTTCCCATACGAATCATACCCGGAATTAACTTGAAATGCAACTAGTTTAGCTGTTTCTTGGCTTCCAAGTATCTTTGTAGCAGTTGTAATCTCTACAACTTTTGAATATCTCCCTGTTATCAAACAAAGATTTCCTGCCACGCCATGATTCTCGTCAAACAAATTTATCAATTCCCTTTTCGAAGCCACTATTTTCGTATCCCCTTCTATAAGGAAAGAAAAGGTAGAATATTTCTTATTAAGATTTTTGGCTATATCATCCCATAAAGAATCTTTCTGCATAGCCCCAACTATAAAAGAATGGTCTTGCTGATAAAATGCATAAACAGCTTTTATGTCCTCATTATCCGGAAAAGCATCATATATATCTTTTACTTTCGCCTTAAATACTTCAAAGTACTTACGTATCTTTTCCATATCCCCCTTATCGGAATAACCAAATACATATTTACTATTGTCATACAAATAGTTTGCAACAGGGGCACTTGATCGGCTAACACTTTTCTTAACAAGAAACTGCTGTGCCGACTTCTTATCTATGCGCCTGTCTTCAAAGCGCAGAAATTTTCCACATCTATCAATAACAATAATAAATCCAATCTCTTTGTATTCTAAACCAAAAGGGGCCACATCATCTCCACTTCGATGATAGTAATCATATAATGCTTTCAGTATCATCTCAACACCTCCTCACTATCTTTATCCGGTACAACAATCACTCCCTTTTTCATTTGGGCTCTATAAAACATAGCATCCGGCTTTTGTGGATTTTCCTCAAAGTCCATATCATAAAGCATAATGCCGAAATCCCTGTCTTCGGCTAAGGGATAATCAAGATTATCAGTACTTTCAATATACTTCCAGTTTGCAGAAAACTCACGACATCCGAGATAGGGCTGCGTAAAACATTGCCCTTGTGATGCCCTGCGTTCGAACATCTGATAATACTTCATAGGATTCTCGTCGGCACTTGGCTGATGCTTGGCAAAAGCCTCTTTCGGACGGTCTTTTACCGGAATAAATACTAACTTAGCATAAATTCGGTAACGCACATCCAGCAGAAGCAACGTGTTCTTCTGCTGACGTTTATCTTCAATAATGATAGGTGATTTACTGGCAACTGCCCCCACCTCATTCCGTCTAATGGTAGCCCATTTAATAGGCCTGAGTACCTCAATCTTGGTTATCTGCCAACGCATGGCATAACGTTTAAACAGTATCGCTTCAAAGATGGCGCGTGCCGCCGATGGCGTAATGACATCATAACTCACACGCTCTACTTTCAACTCCGGACGAGTGAAACAAGCCCAATCGCCCCACACCTCCAGACAATATTCTTTATCTGTATATTCCATATCATTCATCGTTTTCCTTGTTTTCCAATAAATCTTCCGGCTTCTGACCTTCAAAAAACCTTTTTGCCGACAAGGGAGTTACCACTTCACGACCGGTTTTTTGCTCCAACTGTTCGCGTGCCACACGAGCCACATCACCACCGTCAGCCGCACACTGCATATTTTCACCCAATGTCTGAGGATTTTTAGCTTTAGTAATACTTGTCGTAGAGAGTTCGGCCAGCATATTAAGAACCAATTCTTCATTGGTCATATTGTCCCGGAGATTTTCTTTCTTCAAGCCCTTGAACTGTTTGTACTCCTTTGCCGACTTTCCGGTCCATTGCTGATAGATAATGTCTGTAAGAGTAGCATATTGAACACCTTCCTCTACATTATGTAGTTTCCATTGATCTGTAAGATCTTTACGGATTTCAATGCTCTTCAAGCGTTGGTTTATCCAGTTGTCAGAGTAACCAAGTCGCTTGTAGTCCATCATAGCTTGCTCAATACTCAACTCAGGGTCTTGCATCTGATCAAGACGTTCGGATGCTACATGTGCCATCCATTGCTTGAACGGTTCTGCCTTGGGAGATGGGATAGACTGAATGATACGTAGTAGTTGTTCTGTATCAGCCACATCTGTAAGTCGCATCTTACCGTCTGTGGCTTTCATTTTCAAACCGTGACAATTTGTCACGGTTTCATTTCCCTCTTCTTTAAGTCTTTGCTTTAACTTACGCCAATAAGCAGTTGCATCAACACTGTCTGTTAAAACTGACACCACATCAACTATCGAAAAATACCATTTTTCCTTTTCATCATCCCACACGGTGCGGACTTTACGTTCTTCAAACAATTTCAATGTTTCTTTCTTTGTCATATCCGTTTCTTTATATCATTAATACTTCCTCCAGCCAATGGTTATCAAGGCTGAGACCTGTGGTTTTATTATACTGAGACCTGTCTGCCAATACATATATTCCTTCCAATATTTCTTCGACAAGCCCATAGCCTTTCAGTTGCTTAAAATCATAGGAACGGATGCCTACAGTAAATTTCGCCAATTGCTTCACCAACGAGTAGGTACACCCCGATTCTTTCAACTGCTCTATAAGTTCCATGCTGTTTTCCCAATTTACGATAACATTTATACTTGTATCATCAATCAGGCGAAATTCTTTTGATGCAGTTTCAAAACATAGCTCAGTAGGTTTGTAGAGCCAGTGCTTTATATCCTTTTCATCAAATGTTTGTTTTCTGCTATACAATTGACAAAAATAGGCTTTCATGGTAGAAGGAGCAAACCAATCACTATCTTCCGGCAAATTCAACCGAGCATTGTTGGAGTCAGCCATTGAACCGAAGAGCTTTCGCTTCTCTGCCGCCAGACTGAACACAAATGTATGTCCCATGGCACTTCGTCCTTCCCGATTGCACCGTCCCGCTGCTTGCAATACAGAATCGAGTCCTGCTTCTTGACGGAACACAACCGGAAAGTCTATATCCACACCGGCCTCCACAAGCTGGGTTGCAATGACCCTGACAATCGGCTGCGACTCATCCTTCAATAAAGTTTTTATTTTACCAATAGTTTCGTGTAAGTGGGCAGGGCACATCATTCTAGACAAATGCAATTTCACTCCGTCATTGGGCAAACGGTCATACAGCTCTTTGGCATCTTTACGAGTGTTCACTATGCACAACACCTTATTATATTCAGACACCTTTGCAGCTATCTCATCGTATGTTTTTCCTGTATCATCGATTGACAACTTCACACGGCGAAGCTGGTCATGCAAAGCAAATTCTTCCGGAATAATTTCCTTGATATGTTCTATTCCCTTAAAATCAGCTTTAGGATTTGTTCCTTCTATCAGACCACTCAGTACCGGCTGGCTTGCCGTGGTAAACAATACCGAAACCCCGAACATTTCCTGATACGCTTTCAGCGCATCGACTATCGGCCGCAAGAAGCCGGTTGGCAACATCTGAACCTCATCCAAAACAAGAATTGAATTTGCCATGTTGTGCAGTTTGCGGCAATCAGATGTTTTATTGCTAAACATAGATTCAAAAAGCTGTACATTGGTAGTGACAATAATGGGATAGTCCCAATTCTCTGTAGCCAATTTTGCTTTTTCCCTATTTTCCTCGTCCTTAATATCATCGGGGTCGAAATTACTATGATGCTCCAATACATTTTCTTCACCAAAGATTTCCTTCAAAAGCCCTGCCGTTTGCACAATGATACTGGTATATGGGATGGCGATGATGATACGATTCATTGAATGGCTTACAGCATGCTTCATGGCCCATAACAAAGAAGAAAGTGTTTTACCGCCTCCCGTCGGAACTGTAAGACTATAAAATCCTTTTTCGCTTGAAGAAGTTCTACTGCATTGTTCTTTCACTTGCTGGCGGATGCGGTTCACTTTCGTATCAGCTGCATTCGATTGCAGTTTTTGCATATATGCCTCCAGCTGTGGAAGCAAATCGGCAAGCGTAGCCGAATTTCCCCGCTTCCGCCATGACTCTACATCCATAAACCGTTCTGTATCGAGCCGGTCGGCATCTACAAGACAGGAAAAAAGCATACGGGAAAGGTGATGAAAGTGTTTCCATTCAACCTTTGATTTAGAAAAAGGTGAATCAATAAATTCTTGGAATAATAAAGGTTTGTTTATGCTAATGTCACCCTCGTTTATTTCTTTGGACAATAGCCTCTCTTTCAATATGTTTTCCACATCCCCGAAATCATGTAACCCCGTGTGATGAGAAATAATTTGGTTTACAAGAAGATGGGAAACATCCTTTCCCATAAGTTCTTTTGCCAATATTCCACCCACAAAAGCATGGGTATGATCATCATAGCGCTTCTTGTCACTCGTAGGCAAACCATTCATCTTGCGTATGTATTGCTGGAATGCCGCCCGTTCCTTTCCTTTGTCATGAAGTAGACCGAGCGCACGCCCCCAAGAAGGAAGTCCGAACTGCCCGGCGAAGGATGCCGCCATATCAGCAACCCCCTTTTGATGTTCATCATTGGTTTGTATCATCCATTGACCATTATCCCTATTTTGATACAAATGGGATATCAACTGATTTTTCTCTATCATCTGATTAAATTTATAAGGCTAACATTCCACAAATATAGTGAATAATATCAGACTCTCGCAAAAGAAAATCATATTTCAGGTCAGCTCCATCAGTTTTCATCCTTAAAACAAGAAATACAACCAACAACGACAAGAACAGGCATTCCGCTTTGTCGCCTCTACGCGGAAAAAAGAGAACAAACCATTTCGGGGGGATACAAAAATTTCCGTCACTACATCTCTTTTAGAATCAGTAAGATGTAGTGACGGAAGAAAAAACAATCTGATTATCCACATAGGTAATCCAGCATTTATATTTCAATACAAATAACGTATAAAGCAAACGTTATCGGGCATTCCCATGTGATGCAATCATCCATCAATGAAGCTTTTATGGTATGATTGCAGATAATTAGTAAACATCAAGCTTTCACCACCGCCAGCAACTCATCCGGTGTAACCAGTGACTGCTCGCC
>OGZD01002489.1_pt1 | contig 11169 bp, 8 predicted proteins | sample 1576701 | NCBI WGS metagenome assembly OGZD01 (sample SAMEA3541487, study PRJEB24748) | human gut metagenome | biome: human gut; feature: human-associated habitat; material: faeces | place: China | collected 2012
CAGCCAGTACTGCCGGCATACGAAATTACCTGACCCTTATTTACATATTGTCCTTCGCTGACGGCAAGTTCCTGATTATGGCCGTACAAAGAAACAAGTCCTCCGCCATGATCGATCATCACTGCATAACCATAACCGCCCATCCAGCCAGAATAAATTACTGTACCAGAGTCAGCCGCTACAATCGGTGTACCATAATCACAGGCAATATCCATACCGGAATGATATCTTGTTGTGCCAAATACAGGATGTGTACGCCAACCATAATAAGATGTTATCTCACCTGTTACTGGCCAGATAAACTTACCGGTTCCACCGCCCGTAGGCATAGAAGAACTACGTTCCAAGCTTCTCAACATACTCGCAATATTCTCAGAAATGGCAAGTAAGCGGTCATAATCTTCATCAGCCTGGCGACTTTCTTCTTCAGCCCTATAAAGCAGCTGAGCACGCTCTTCCTTGCTGGCTTCAGCCTTCTGCTGCTTTTCATCAAGGTCACTGCGCATTTTTTCAATATCAGCCATCTGCGCATCCAATTCTTTCTGACGCGCTTCAATTTCAGCAGTTTCCTTCATGATCGTATCCATCATTGCCAAATCGCGGCTGATAATTTTTTGCAACAAAAACATTCTTGAAGAAAAATCTGAAAAATCTTTTGCACCTAACAATACATCAAGATAATTGATTTGTCCATTGATATAAATATCGCGCAGACGCTGGCGATAAATCTTCATACGGCCTTCCATTTTAGCTTTCTTTTCAGCTAAAACTTCTTGGTTTTCGTCAATCAGTGGCTGTAATTTATCACGTTTGGCTTCGATCTCTTTAATCTCTGCCTGCAGACGATTCAATTCAGCAACAATCTCTTCCATTCTGTCACTGGCAGCTTCTGCTTCACGACGAGCACGTTCTTTAGCTATTTCCATTTGCTGCATTTTTTGCTGTACGTCATCATATTCCGCTTGCTTATCTTCCAGCTCATTTGCAAAAGCCGGCAAAATTTGCATAACAGCGAATATCAACGCCAATACAGCCATTAAAACTTTCTTTTTTGGCATAATCGGCCTCCGCTGTTAAACTTTTAAAAACTTGCGCAAGGAAATATAACTTCCTGCAGCACCAATTGCCGTTCCGGCTAAAATAATAGAAATATCGACATAGGTGAGCATTGGATATGCCGGAACCATTGGTAAAAAAGCCAGTGTCGCATAAATACGAGACAAAAGCGCCGCATAGGTACCGTTAATAACAAAATTAGCAATCAACGCCCCAAAAAAACCAAGCGTCATACCTTCCAGAATAAAAGGCCACCTGATAAACCAGTCGGTAGCGCCAACATATTTCATAATATTGACCTCTTTTCTCCTGGCAAAAACAGTTAACCTAATAGTATTAGCAATAATAAACAATGTTGCAAGAGCCAGTAAAATTACCAGAACAACACCGCCAATACGCAGTATTTTCGTCATCTGAAAAATATGTTCTACTATTTCCTGACCGAATTTAGCTGTTTCTACGCCTTCCATTTCGTGTATCTGCGGCGCCAGTTCATTAATTCTATCAGGTCTGTCTACCTGCACTTCAAATGAATTAGGAAAAGGATTATCAGTTCCTAATGAATGCAGCAACTTTTCCTGCTGCCCCAACCGTTCCTTAAATCTGGAAAGAGCTTCTTGCTTACTGACCTCTGTCACGCTTAGAACACCGGGCAAATTCTCCAGTGTCTGCTTCATATCGCTTAGCCCAGGGGCTTCAACAGAATCTTCCATATAAACAGTAATCTGCACCTGACTTTCGAGATATTGCGCTAAATTATTGGTATTGATAAAAATCAGCAGAAACATACCTAAAACAAGTAATGAAAGTGCCACAGTAGACACCGAAGCAAGGCTCATCAAGCCGTTACGTTTGATAGATTTATAGGTTTCCCGGATAAAATATTCTTTTGTACTAAGACTCATAACCGTATACCCCTTTTAAATCATCACGAACAATCGACCCTTTTTCAATGGCAATAACTCGTTTTTCCATATTATCAACGATTTCTTTATCATGTGTCGCCATCACGATAGTAGTTCCACTTTCATTGATCTCACTGAAAATACGCATTATATCCCAGCTTGTTTCCGGATCAAGGTTACCTGTTGGCTCATCAGCAATTACAAGCAGCGGATCATTAACAATCGCACGTGCGATCGCTACACGCTGCTGTTCGCCACCTGATAATTCCGTTGGATAAGAATTGGCCCGTTTACGCAATCCAACTAAATCCAGCACACTCATCACGCGGCGCTTGATTTTACGATAGGGAGTCTCTATAACCTGCATAGCAAAAGCAACATTGTCATAAACAGTGCGATCAGGAAGTAACCTGTAATCTTGAAAAATAATCCCTAACTGTCTGCGCAAATAAGGAATTTCCTTTTCTTTAAGCTCCAATAGATCCACACCATTTACATATATATTGCCAGTAGTTGGTATTACCTCACGAAAAAGCATCTTAATAAAAGTGGATTTTCCGGCACCGCTCGGCCCGACCACAAAAACAAATTCGCCAGGCTGGATATGGATATTGACATCACGCAAAGCTACTGAACCGCTTGGATATGTTTTACTGACATCGGTCATTAAAAGCATGGTGAAAGCTCCCTTCTCTTCAACACTCAAACAATTACGTCAGTCTTTATCATCACGACAAATCCCAATTCATCGTTTTTCTTCAACCTTTTTTAGCAAAGCAAAAGCTTTATCAGAGTTGATCTGCGCTTTATGCCGCAAAATTTCAATATTCTTATTTTGTTCAAGCGGAGTTTTCTGCCAACCAGCTACAGCAGCCTGAACAATCGTATCTCTATCAATTTTTTCAACCGTTCCAATAGGTTTTTCACCAATAGCGTTTACAAAGCTATCTACTTTAGGGTCATAAGATATTGCCAGCAGCGGCGTTTGCATTACAGCAGCAAAAACCAATGCATGCAGCCGCATTCCAATCAAAAGGTCAAAATTTCCTATGATAGAAAGAAATTCCTCAGTATTATATTTTTCATTCAATAAAAATATATCCTTTTGGCAAACCAAAGCTTTACGCAGTTTCTCACAGGCTTTTACATCAACAGAATACTGCAGCGGCAACAAAATCAGCTGCGCCCCATAGCTCTGCTGCAATTTGGAAGCAGCTTCAGCCAAAACCTGAAAACATTGACTGTCACCAGACCAAGGACGTACAGAAATACCTATGACGGGCTTGGTTAAATCTACACCAGCCTCCTGCAGCAGGTACTGCCCGCATTCTTTAGTTACGGGATTAAGCGAAAGTACTGAATCAGCCGTAACCGTTATCTTCTCGGGTTTTACGCCCATTTCAATAAGTTCCGCTGCAGACTCACTATCTCTTACTGTAATCAAATCTGCCTCATTGCAAACCAAACTTGTCAATTTTCGAGCCCATTTGGCTCTAATAGGTCCAATGCCTTGAGCAAAAAGCATTACTTTTTTACCAAAAAATTTTCCCAATCCAATAATGCTAAGATAATATAATAAACTTCGTTTACTGGTCACGTCCTGAAGCAGGCTTCCGCCTCCTGAAATAATCAATTCAGAATCTTTCATCGCCCGAATAATCCCTAACGGATTGAAGCGATATACACTGCAAACCTGGTGTTTAGCCGCAGTGTCTTCCGGATTGCCTGACAACACGGTCAGTTCTACGTTTTTCTCCACTTGCCGCAACGATTCTATAATAGCAGTAAGCATGGCTTCGTCACCGGCATTAGCAAACCCGTAGTAACCGGAAATCAAAATTTTACTCATGCTCTAAGAATCTCCTTTGCCATTTCTGCACATAAGGCAGCAAAATAGAAACGGCGATAACAGCAATGATACCTAATACAGCACCCAGAGCATAGCCGTCGACGGCACGAATATAACTCATGATAACAGGAGTACGCATATGTGCAAAAGTCTGCACTAAAGATCCCTGCCCAATAGTAGCTCCAACCACTAACAGCATCTGCCATAAACGCGGTGCCTGTTTATACGCCGCAAATGCCGCTAAATAAAACGCGGGATGTCCAATCATAAATTCTTTTTCACGCGGGCGTGCATACATCATCTGCTCAAGGAACAGACGCATTTTAATTTCAAGAGCCGGAACCGGAACCCCAGCGGTATGACCGCTGCGACCAACAAAAATATATGCTACAAAAGCCAATACACCCAAAAATGCAACATGTTTTACTGTTATCCTGGTACTGAAAAAATTTTTCAGGTGCACAGCAATATTTCCAATCTGGCCTTTGCTGAGAACATTAAATCGCTGCATATACCATAGAGAAATCAACAGCACAGGTAAAATAAACGTTAATTTTACCCCTTTATAAATATCAATTTCCAGGAAAAACCTGCTGTCGCCTAAAACAGCCGCTACAAAAGATGCTCCAATTAAAGAAAGTATCACAGCCAAAGCCAGCTGCCATGTAGCACTGATAATAATCTTCAGCGTGTTTGGGGTATTTTTTTTGCAGGACTCCCAAAGTTCGACAATAACTGTCATCGATAATACTGGGAAAACAGTTGCCGCAATCAAAGCCAGTAACTGACGTGTAAGGATTCCGCCAAATTTCAGCAAAGTTACACTGGCAACAATACCGCCAGTCAGCAATAACATATACTGTATTTTTTTACTGAAATTAAACAGCAAGGTTAAATACATAATCCCACCGGCCAGAATAGCAAATGCCAGCGGCACTAACCAGGCCCGTTCTGGGAAATATGGAACAAACTTACCGTCAGTAGTATTTTTAGAAAAAACTCCTGCCGGTCCAAGCTTATATCCTCTTGCCTGTACATCGTCGGCAATTTTCGAAACATAATCTAAATTAAGCTCTAAAATATCCCTGCCTTCCTGAGGGATCATAAACGGTTTGATATAGTTGATACGGATATTACGTTCTTCATCTGTAAGAGCCCAACGTCTCAAAGCTTCTGGCATTTTCAGTTTTCTCTGCTCGGCTTTGTCAATAATATATGTACGTGCAACACGATAATCCATATGCTCAGCTAACGGAAGGAGTCCGTCCATTGCAGCAAACTGCAGCTGTGTATAATGTTCTACCATTCCAAAAGTCATATTCTGTTTCTTTAACTTATGAGCCATATAGGCAATGTAATCCGGATAACCAACTACTTCACGACCACAGCCTATATACCCGGTTACATTGGCACCAGACTTATCGATCCTACGAAAAATACTCCTGATTTTATCATAATCATTAGGCAAATAATTCATTGGTCTGACGATAACATTAAAGCCGAAAGCTTTTGCTTTGCGCATTTCTTCTGTTGAAAGGCCTAAAGGAGCTTGCATAACGCCAGGCTTGCTGTCATAATTTTCTTCTGTAATGACCATTGGATTACCTAAAATCTCAATTATCTGCGGTTCGTTGTTTACTATCCGCAAACGGTCCTTGCCATAACGCAGATACAGATCCTCCACCACTTCTGTCAAAACATCATATGACGTTCCGACAGTCACATAGACAGCATTAGGCACTACAATACCTTCGGAAAGTACAGGAGCAAATTTACCACCGTCGCCGCCCAAAGCAGAGCCTTTTAGCAGCTCCTCCCCAGTAACAGCTACAATAGAACCGTTGTTGTTAAGCTTCTCTAAGGTAGTATCAAACACTACCAGACTTGTAACTCCGGCCTTTTTAAATCCTGCCAGAACGTCATTTAAAGACAAGCCTTCCCAGTTCGCTATATGTTCCAGCCCTTCATATTCCATTGCCATTTCAACAGTATCGTTGCGCTGCTCAATTTCATGACGCTGATAGTTCAACCATAATGAAACTATCAGTCCTATAGCTATTATCGCAATAAGTACCGGGTTATAACGGCTTTTCATCAGCTGATCTCCACCTAATTCAAAATTTCTTTTTCAATAATTACAGTTTCTTTTGCTGGCTGCGCAGATACGCTTCAACAAACATTTCCAAACCACCGTCCATGACAGCCTGCACATTACCTGTTTCAGCATTAGTACGATGATCTTTAACCAGTTTATAAGGCTGGAATACATATGAACGGATCTGACTGCCCCATTCTATGTCCTGATAGTCACCGGCGATATCGCTTTTTAAAGCATCCTGCTTAGCTCGTTCATATTCATATAGCTTTGCACGAAGAAGCTGCAAACACCGTTCCCGGTTCTGGATCTGTGATCTTTGCGTCTGGCACTGTACTATTATTCCAGTAGGAAGATGCGTCATACGCACAGCAGAGCTCGTTTTATTTACATGCTGTCCACCAGCACCACTAGCTCGATAGGTATCAACTTTCAAATCTGCAGGATTGATGTCAATTGCAACGCTGTCATCCAGTTCCGGCATAACATCCACCGCGGCGAAAGAAGTATGCCGGCGGGCATTCGCATCAAACGGAGAAATACGCACCAGACGATGTACACCCTTTTCACTTCTCAAATATCCGTAAGCATTATGTCCATTAATCTGAAGCGTAGCACTTTTAACACCAGCTTCATCTCCCGGAAGATAATCGAGCATTTCCACTTCATAGCCTTCACGTTCAGCAAAGCGGGAAAACATACGCAGCAGCATAGAAGTCCAATCCTGCGCTTCTGTTCCGCCGGCACCGGCATGTAATGTAAGAATAGCATTATTGGCGTCGTACTCGCCATTCAAAAGCATGCCTAATTCTAAATGTTCAACATCAGTACGAATAGAAACCAGCGTTTCTTCCATTTCAGGTAACAGACTTTCGTCATCTTCTTCCAGCGCCAGTTCGCACAAAACTTCCATGTCCTCTACTCTGGTTTCCAAAGAACGAAATGTTTCTACCTCTTCTTTCAACTGCGTTACAGCCTGAGCAGTTTTCTGCGCCGTTTCAGGTTCATCCCAAAATCCAGGTGCACCCATTTTATGTTCTAATTCTGCAATACGGTCCTCTTTGACAACTACGTCAAAGAGATCCCCTCATTTCCTCTAGTTTCTGTTTTAATGCTGCAATCTCCGGTTTATATTCCTCAATCAACACTACCTTCACATCCTCTCTTAATAACACCAGTAAAGTTGAAACTTACCGCTTCAACTTTACTGTAACTAAAACCAACTATAAATTTCTGTAAATCTTACTTATCCTGCCCGCAGCAATTTTTATATTTTTTACCGCTGCCACAGGGACAAAGATCATTTCGTCCGGTCGTTTCACCTTTTACCAGAGGCTGTTTTTTAATATCATCGCCTTCCCCCGGGTTGTTAGTGGATGCGTTTTCCAACCGATTTTCAACCTTAGGCTGCGCCACAACATTTACACGGTAAATATAGCGTACTACATCGTCTTGAATAGCGTCAATCATCGCCTGGAACATATCATAGGCTTCAAATTTATATTCAACCAACGGATCTTTCTGTCCATAAGCCCGCAGACCTACACCTTCACGCAGCAAATCCATAGAATCCAAATGCTCCATCCAATGGTTATCGACAACTTTAAGCATTACAAGATTTTCCAGTTCGCGCATTAATTCAGGTGTAATAGCATCCTCGCGTTCAGCGTAATGTTCATCGGCAACTTTATGCAGATATTCTTCCAGCTCTTCACGACTGAGGTTTTGCAGATAATCAATCTGCAGCAAATCAGCCGGAGCATAGAACTCCTCAGCATAAGCAATTAATGCCTGCAAATCCCAATCCTCTGAATAAACTTCCGGCGGCGCATACATCGCCATCGTACGGTCTACAACTTTATGTATCATATCCATAATAGTATCACGCAGATTTGCCTGCTGCAGGATCTTTTTACGCTGGGCGTAAATAACCTCACGCTGCTGATTCATAACATCGTCATATTCCAAAACCTGTTTACGAATAGCAAAGTTTCTGGCTTCAACTTTTTTCTGAGCCGATTCGATAGAACGGGTAACAAGCTTATGTTCAATCGGTTCATCTTCCTCCATCCCCAGTTTGTCCATAATACTGGAAATATTATCAGAACCGAACAAACGCATCAGGTCATCTTCCAAAGACAAGAAAAATTTTGAAGAACCAGGATCACCTTGACGAGCGCAGCGGCCACGCAGCTGATTATCAATACGGCGGCTTTCATGCCTTTCCGTACCAATGATGTGAAGACCTCCTAATTCTGGAACGCCTTCACCCAAGACAATATCCGTACCACGGCCAGCCATATTCGTAGCAATGGTAACGGAGCCGTGGATACCTGCATCTGCCACGATCTCGGCCTCAAGCTCATGGAATTTAGCGTTAAGGACTTTATGAGGAATGCCTCTCTTTGTGAGCATCTTGCTTAAAAGCTCAGAAGTTTCAATGGTAATGGTACCAACCAATACAGGCTGTCCCTTTTCATGGGCTTTTACCACCTCATCTACAACTGCTTTGTATTTTTCCTTCTTTGTCTTGTATACCGCATCATCCAGATCCTTACGCTGAACGGGACGGTTAGTTGGAATAGCAATGGCATCCATGCCATAGGTATTGCGGAATTCTTTCTCCTCCGTAAGAGCAGTACCGGTCATACCTGCCTTCTTATTGAACTTGTTGAAGAAATTCTGGAAGGTGATGGTAGCCAGTGTACGGCTTTCACGGCGCACATTTACATGCTCCTTTGCCTCGATTGCCTGATGAAGTCCGTCGGAATAGCGGCGGCCCGGCATGATACGTCCTGTAAACTCATCTACAATCAGGACCTCGTCGTCCTTCACCACATAATCCTTATCTCTGAACATCAGGTTATTGGCGCGCAGAGCCAGAATGATATTGTGCTGGATCTCCAGATTTTCCGGATCTGCAAGGTTATCAATGTGGAAATATTCCTCTACCTTTTTCACACCCTGCTCCGTAAGGTTTACTACCTTATCCTTCTCATCAACTACGAAATCGCCGGTCTCCTCAATCTCCTCACCCATAATGGCATCAATCTTGGAAAATTCCTTAGAAACCGTTCCGCGCTCCAGCTGACGGGCCAGTACATCGCAGACCTCATAAAGCTTTGTGGATTTTCCGCTCTGTCCGGAAATGATCAGAGGGGTTCTCGCCTCGTCGATCAGCACAGAGTCCACCTCATCGATAATACAGTAGTCCAGATCGCGGAGCACCAGCTGCTCCTTGTAAATGGCCATATTGTCACGAAGGTAGTCAAATCCCAGCTCGTTATTTGTCACATAGGTAATGTCGCAGGCGTATGCCTCCTTGCGCTGGGCGCTGTTCATGTCATTTAAAACCACGCCTACACTCAGTCCCAGGAAACGATGTACCTGGCCCATCCACTCTGCATCTCGCTTTGCCAGATAGTCATTAACGGTTACGATCTGTACACCTTTTCCGGCCAGCGCATTTAAATAAGCAGGACAGGTGGATACCAGCGTCTTTCCCTCTCCTGTACGCATCTCGGCAATACGGCCCTGATGAAGTACAATACCACCGATGAGCTGTACAGGGAAATGCTCCATATTCAGCGTTCTTCTTGCAGCCTCCCGCACAGTAGCAAATGCCTCCGGCAGAAGATCATCCAGTGTTTCGCCCTTTGCCAGTCTTTCTTTAAAAATCCGGGTCTGGTCGCGCAGCTCTTCGTCTGACTTTGCCATCATCTCAGAACGCAGTCCCTCAATCTTGGCAACGATCGGCCGGATCATCTTAAGTTCTCTTTCACTATGAGTCCCGAACAGTTTCTCAATTACGTTCATGGTCTACTCTCCTAACTTCTTCCTTATATAAAAGTCTATACTCTCCCAAACTGCGGCTGTCGTGCCGGGAAAGCTGCTGTCTGTTTATAATCTGTCTGAAAATACTCTCTATTCCCTGATAAATGCACGCAGTATGCTATGATATAATCCAATATATTGTATCACCAGACGCTGATTTATTCAACTCATTCATAAAAAATTTACATTTCCCGGCAATCAGCCTCCCCGGTACTGCGAAGCATCCTGTTTTCCCCTCCGTTCCTGTACATTCCTGCCCTTTTAACAATATGCACAAACCACACGTTCGTTCCTTCTTCTATCCACATTATCCACAGTTATCCACACACATTTCCCCCAAAGTTATCCACACCTCATTTTCCTTTTATTTTCGTTGTTTTTTACTTATGCACCGACTTATCCACATTATCCACAAGTTTATAAGTCCCCGCTTTTACCAATTTTCTTTCCATTTCAGATCCTGTTTTTTTGTACACATCTGATAAATTTACACGTTTTTTACATTTTTTCTGCTTTTCCTCTTGACATTTATAAGCCTGCCCTATTAGTAATTCAATATTCTGCTTATGAATCCCAAAAACAATTTTTATAAAAAATTTATAGTAATTATTAGTCAATTTATCGTATTATGATTGTAATTTCACAACAAATATGTTATAATATGCATATCTCAGAAAAAGGAGTTGATTTTATGCGTTATACCATTACAGGAAGAAACATCGAGGTAACTCCAGGCTTGAAAGCTGCCGTTGAAAAGAAGATCGGCAAGCTGGAACATTTCTTTACTCCCGACACAGAAGTGTTCGTTGCGCTCAGCGCCCAAAAGGATATCCAGAAAATTGAGGTCACTATCCCTGTAAAGGGAAATACCATCCGTGCGGAAGAATCCAGCACTGATATGTATGTATCCATCGATCTGGTAGAGGAGATCATTGAACGCCAGATCCGCAGATATAGGAAGAAACTCATTGACAAAAAGCAGGCGGCCCTGTCCTTCTCTCAGAATTTCATTGAAGAAGAAGAGGAAGTTCCATATGACGATGAGATCCAGATTGTTAAAACAAAGAAATTTGCCGTAAAACCTGTCAATCCCGAAGAAGCCTGCCTCCAGATGGAAATGCTGGGACATAACTTCTATGTTTTCTTAAATTCCGAAACCGATCAGGTAAACGTAGTGTACAAACGTAAAAATGGTACATATGGCCTGATTGAACCAGAGTTTTAAATGCAATAAAAGGCCGATCCTTCCAACGCGGAGGATCGGCCTTTTATTATGCTGCAAGATATTCCTGTCTAATTTTAAAATCTATGGATCAGTCAAAAAAGCTCACTGCCTTGCAGGGGGTTCTGTAGTTAGCAGACGCATAGCAGATACCTGTAGCGGGATTGCTGGAATGGATGATCTTTCCATCTCCCACATAAATCTAGGG
>OGZD01002499.1_pt1 | contig 11145 bp, 7 predicted proteins | sample 1576701 | NCBI WGS metagenome assembly OGZD01 (sample SAMEA3541487, study PRJEB24748) | human gut metagenome | biome: human gut; feature: human-associated habitat; material: faeces | place: China | collected 2012
TAATCGGTATTCCGTGGCTTGTAGCCCTTGCCTTGCGGGGCGACGGTTGGTATTTGCGCAGTTCTATCATTTGGCATAAGGGAAACGCCATGCCGGAAAGCGCGCGGGACAGACCGACGCGCTGCTATGAATATGTGTTTCTGCTTACCAAGTCAAAGAAGTATTATTACGATTGGCAAGCAGTAGCCGAGCCGATAGCCCCCACAACGGCGGGGCGGCTGAAAAGCGGAGTTAGCAAAGGAAATAAGTATAACGTTACTGTTCCGGGGCAAAACCAACCGCAGAAAATCAACCGCCCCCGCGAAAAGGGCGCATACGCCGACGAGTTGATTTCTCCCGTCCGCAGCCGCCGCAACGTTTGGCAGATTAACAATGTCGGCTATCATGGCGGGCATTTCGCAGCGTTCCCGCCGAAACTTGCGGAAACGTGCATTTTGGCGGGCTGTCCCATCGGCGGGATTGTCCTTGACCCCTTTTTCGGCAGCGGCACGACGGGCATGGTAGCAAAACGGCTTAACCGCCGCTATATCGGCATTGAGTTAAACCCCGACTATTGCGAACTTGCAAAACAGCGGATTGGAGGTGATGAAGATTGAGCAAGGAACTGAAAGCCCCCGACAAGGTAACGCAAAAAATGACCCGCGACGGTGCGGTTGCGGAAAACCTCACGACGGGCGAAACGTCCAGTATCAGCGAAAGGCCGCAGGAAGAAAACTATTCAGCCCCCGCAGGGGTGGCAGCGGAAAAGGTTGTGCAGCATATCGGCGCAGAGATTGAGCGACACGCAGCAAAAGGCGCGGAGAAAAAAGCCCTTGACGCGACGCAGCCTAAAACCCATTCTTCCCGCTTGCAGTTTTCCGAAGCGGAACGGGCAACGCCGGAACTTCAAAAAGCGATCAAGAAATCGGATAAGGCGGCAGACTGTTTAGACGCAGCGCGGGCGGCTATCCCCAAGCAGACCAAAATCAAGAAAGAGCGCGTTTTTGACGAAGCGAAAGGCAAGGCAAAGACGCGCCTTTCCTTTGAAAAGACGGATAAGCCCCCAAACGGCAAGTTGCGGCATAACCCCTTATCCCGTCCGGCACAGGAGTTAAACAGTACCGTACATGGGAAAATCTACGAGGTAGAGAAAGAAAACGTCGGTGTGGAAAGCGGGCACCGGGTAGAACTTGCCGGAGAGAAAGCGGGCGGCATGGCGGCGCGGGCAGATAAGGGCGGCATACGCCGCCATAAGCTGAAACCCTACCGGGCAGCGGCGGCAGCGGAAAAACAAGCGGTAAAGGCAAACGCAGATTTTCTCTATCAAAAGGCGTTGCACGATAACCCCGCGCTTGCGCACTCCAACCCCATTTCCCGTTTTTGGCAGAAGCAGCGCATTAAAAAGCAGTATGCAAAAACGCTGAAAGCGGGCGGCAAAGCGAAAAAAACCGCTGAAGCCACCGCAAAGGCGGCGAAGAAAACCGCGCAGGAAACCAAACGGGCGACGTTCTTTGTTGTCCGGCATTGGAAAGGCTGCTTGATTGTGGGCGGGATTGCCTTTATCGTGCTGCTGCTTTTCGGCGGGCTGTCCTCTTGCTCCCTCTTTGGCGGCAACAGCGGCAGCGGCTTGATTGCGTCGTCCTATCTCTCCGAGGACGCGGATATAACGGGCGCGGAAAGCGCGTATGCCGCTATGGAAGCCGAGTTACAAGATATGCTGGACAATATCGAAAGCGAATACCCCGGCTATGACGAATACCGGGTAAACGCGGACGAGATCGAGCATGACCCCTATGTGCTAATTTCTATCCTTTCCGCGTGGCATGAGGGCGTGTTTACACTCGATGAAGTGCAAAGCACCCTTGAAATGCTCTTTGAGAAACAGTATATCTTGACGGTTACGGAGGAAGTCGAGGTACGCTACCGCACCGAAACGCGGACGGACAGCGAGGGCAACGAATACGACGTTGAAGTACCCTATAACTATTACATTCTCCATGTGGATTTGGAAAACTTCAACCTCTCCCATGTTCCCGTTTACATTATGGGCGAGGAACAGCTATCCATGTACGCTATGTATATGTCGTCGCTTGGAAACAGACCCGACCTTTTCCCACAATCCGGCTATATCTCAAAATACTATGAAAACCCGCCAGCGGATTATGAAATCCCGCCCGCCTATCTGGAAGATGAACAGTTTGCGCGATTGATTGAAGAAGCGGAAAAGTATGTCGGTTTTCCCTATGTGTGGGGCGGCAGCAGCCCGGAAACCTCTTTTGATTGCAGCGGCTTTGTGAGTTATGTGTTGACGAACAGCGGCCTATACAATACGGGCAGACTTGGGGCGCAGGGGCTTTACAACATTTCAACCCGCGTTTCCAACCCGCAGCCGGGGGATTTGGTGTTCTTTACGGGTACATACGACACCCCCGGCGTTTCCCATGTGGGGATTTATGTGGGCGAGGACGGGGACGGAAGCCCCGTCATGCTGCATTGTGGCGACCCTATCCAGTATTCAAAGCTGGACACCAGCTATTGGCAATCCCACTTTTACGCCTACGGGCGGTTAAATTACAATTAAAAGGAGTTGAAAAATGAATATTGTATCTTTTGGCGGCGGCACGAATAGTGCCGCCTTACTTATTGGCCTATACAAGCACAAAATCCCGATTGACCTTATCACCTTTGCCGATACGGGCGCGGAACACCCGCATACCTATCAATTTATCGAGATAATCAATCAATGGCTTGCGGAACACGGTATGCCGCAGATTACCGTTGTGCAGTATGTTGACCGCTACGGCAACCGCCTATCTCTTGAAACCGAGTGCTTGCGCTCTCATACGCTCCCGTCGATTGCCTACGGGCATAAGCGTTGTTCGCAGAAACACAAAATCGCACCGCAGGAAAAGTTTTGCAACCACTATGCGCCTTGCCGCGAAGTATGGCAGCGCGGCGAGAAAGTCAACCGCTATATCGGCTATGACGCGGGAGAAGTGAAACGGTATGAACATTCCCGCAAGTACAACGAAGCCGACAAAAAATATCATAACCGCTACCCCCTCATTGAAGAATGGGGCTGGAACAGGGACGATTGTATCCGGGAAATCAAAGCGGCAGGATTGCCGCAGCCGGGTAAATCGTCCTGTTTCTTTTGTCCGAGCATGAAGAAACAAGAGATTTTATATCTCAAAGAACACTATCCCGATCTATTTAACCGGGCGGCGACTTTGGAAGAAAACGCTATGCCCTATCTTAAAACCGTTAAGGGATTGGGGCGCAGCTATTCATGGAAAGAACAGTTTGGAAAGGAGTAAATGACTATGGCGAACACGAAACTTGACCGTATCGAAAGGGATATTGAGAAAACGAGGGCAAAAATCCTTGAACAGCAAAAGAAGCTGAAAGACCTTGAAGCGCAGAAAGTCGAGGAAGAAAACGCGCAGATCGTGCAAATGGTAAAGGCGGTACACCTTGACGGGACGCAGCTTGCCGCGTTCCTCTCCGCTTACGCCAGCGGCGAAATCACCTTGCCGCAGCCGGAAGCCACTTACCCCGCCGAACAGGAGGACAACGACAATGAAGAATAAAAAGATAATCCGAAAGTTTACCGTATTGCTTGCCGCACTGGTTATCATGTGCGGCTTTTCTGTTACCGCTTATGCGGGCGGTGGCGATGAAAGCGACGACACGCCTACCCCCGTAACCGAGGAAACCCCCGCGCCGGAAACCGAGCCGGAAGAAACGACGGGCGGCTATGAGCCGCAGCCCTTAACGCCGGAGGGCAACATGAGCCTTGTGGACGATATAACGGGTGAAGCGTCCGGCGACAAGCAGTTTATCACCGTCGTTACCAAAAGTGGCAACTATTTTTACATCATCATTGACCGCGCCGAGGACGGGGAAAATACCGTCCATTTCCTTAACCAAGTGGACGAAGCGGATTTAACCGCCCTTATGGAGGACGGGCAGACCGAAGCCCCCGTTTGTAGCTGTACTGAAAAATGCGTTGCCGGAAGCGTCAACACCGATTGCCCCGTTTGCAGCGTCAACATGAGCGAGTGCGCGGGTGTGGAAGCCGAGCCGGAGCCGGAAGAAACCGAGCAGCCGCCGGAAGAAGAAAAAGGCGGCGGCATGGGTATTCTGCTTGTCGTGCTGCTTGTTGCCGCAGCGGGCGGCGGCGCGTTCTACTACTTTAAGATTTTGAAGCCCAAAAAGGACGCGGCGAAAGGCAGCAGCAGCCTTGACGACCTTGATTTTGACGAGGACGACGAGGAAACGGAAGTAGTCGAAACCGAACAGACCGAGCAGGAGGACGATAATCTATGAAACTTGTAATTGCAGAAAAACCGAGCGTCGGGGCGGCGATTGCCGCCGTTATGGGCGCGAATGAAAAGCGCAGCGGATATTTTGAGGGCGGCGGCTACCTTGTGTCGTGGTGTATCGGGCATTTGATTAGCCTTGCAGACGCGGCGACCTACAATGAACAATTCCGTAAATGGAAGTACGACGATCTTCCCATTGTCCCGCAGGAGTGGCAGTTTATTGTTGCCAGCGGCAAGGAGCAGCAGTTTTCCATTCTCAAAGACCTTATGCACCGCAGCGACGTTACCGAGATTATCAATGCTTGCGCCAGCGGGCGCGAGGGGGAACTCATTTTCCGCTTTGTCTATGAACAGGCGAATTGCAAAAAGCCCTTTTCCCGCCTTTGGATTAGCAGCATGGAAGCAAGTGCAATCCGCGAGGGCTTTTCAAATCTCAAAGACGGGCGCGGCTATGACAACCTCTATCAATCCGCGCTTTGCAGAGCAAAGGCCGATTGGCTCATTGGCATTAACGCGACCCGCCTTTTCTCTATCCTCTACCATAAAACATTGAATGTCGGCAGAGTGCAAACGCCCACCCTTGCTATGCTGGTAAACCGCGACTATGCAATCAGCAGCTTTAAGAAAGAGAAATATCATGTCGTCCGGCTGGACGTTGGCGGCGTTGCCGCCCTTTCCGAAAGGCAGGACGACGAAGCGGCGGCGCGGCAGATGAAAGCGGCTTGCGAGAAATCGCAGGCCGTTTGTACTTCCCTTAAAAAAGAGAAAAAGACCGCAGCCCCGCCGAAACTGTTTGACCTCACCGCCTTGCAGCGGGAAGCAAACCGTTTGTATGGGTTTACGGCGAAACAGACCCTTGACTATGCGCAAGCCCTTTATGAAAAACGGCTTTTGACCTATCCCCGCACCGACAGCAAATATATCACTTCCGATATGGAGGGCAGCACAAAGGAACTTATCACCGGCCTTTGCGCTGCTCTCCCCTTTATGCAGGGCGTGAAGCTGCAAGCCGACCTTGCGAGGATTTGCGACAACAGCAAAGTAACCGACCATCACGCCATTTTGCCGACAGCGGAGTTTGTGAAAACGGGCTTTTCTTCCCTTGCCGAAAGTGAGAAAAAGCTAATGACCCTTGTGTGCGCAAAACTGCTTTGCGCCGTTGCCGCGCCCTATGAGTATGAAGCGGTTACGGCGGTTTTCACTTGCGGCGGCTATACCTTTACCGCAAAGGGCAGGACGACGCTTTGCGAGGGTTGGCGCGAGATTGAAAGACTATCCCGCGCCGCGTCCGGGGAACAGGACGAGGACGCAGAGCCGGAAGCGGTTTTACCCCCGCTTGCCGAGGGGCAGACCTTTGACAATCCGGCAGCGGAGATCTCCGAACGTTACACGCAGCCCCCAAAGGCATTTACCGAAGATACGTTACTTTCGGCTATGGAGAGTGCGGGAAAGGAGGACACGCCGGAGGACGCGGAGCGCAAAGGGTTAGGCACCACCGCGACGCGGGCGGGTATCATTGAAAAACTCATTAGCGCGGGCTTTGCCGAGCGCAAGGGCAAAAAGCTAATCCCCACAAAGGACGGGTATAACCTTGTCGCTATTCTGCCCGACAGCCTTACGTCCCCGCAGCTTACGGCAGAATGGGAAACGCGCCTTACCGGGATTGCAAAGGGCAGCGACAGCCCCGCCGACTTCATGCGCGGGATTGAGGAAATGACAGCGGGGCTTGTCAAGACCTATTCCGCGATTTCCGAGGATAAAGCGAAGCTGTTTACCCCGCAGCGGGAAGCAATCGGCACTTGCCCCCGTTGCGGCGCGGCGGTTTACGAGGGCAAGAAAAACTTTTACTGCTCCGACAGGGCTTGCAGCTTTGTGATGTGGAAGAATGACCGCTTTTTTGAGCAGCGCAAAAAGGCTTTCACAAAGGCGATTGCCGCCGCCCTTTTGAAAGACGGAAAGGTAAAAATCAAAGGTATGTACTCGACCAAGACGGGAAAGACCTTTGACGGAGTTGTGCTGCTTGCCGACACAGGCGGCAAGTATGTAAACTTCCGCGTCGAGCAGAACCGAAAATGATAAGGCTTGATGAAAAGCAATACCGCGCCGTAAAGAAAATGACCCGCGCCGCTTGTGCAAACAACGATTGCGGGAATTGTCTGCTGCTGGACGACGGGGAAACTTGCGTTTGTGTGCAGAGTATCAGCTATTCGCTGCTATGCCGCTATTTCCGCGAAGCGGTATTACCCGCCGACAGGCAGCTTTGCGAACAGATCACCCGCAGCGGGGAAACCGATTTGAAGCGTTGCGCGGTATGCGGCAGCACGTTTGCGGCGGGCAGCAACCGGGCGAAATACTGCCCCGATTGCGCGGCAAAGATACGCCGCAGACAGAAAGCCCAAAGCGAGAGAAACAGGCGTTTACGGATAAAAACAACTACATAGCAAGCACAGCAAACGAGTACCCGTTTGCGAGAAATGCCCGCGCTTCCCATAGAGAGCGCGGGCATTTTGCTTGTTGGGATAGTCCCAAACCCTTATATGACCGAGAAAGGACGTGATGAAAGAATATGCCGTATTCCTCATACGACCATGACAAATTAGAAGCCGCCGAAACCATGCGGATAGAACGCCGGATATATTTTGAAGCAAAGGACAGGGAGATTGCCCCTTATGCTTCCTTGCCGATTGCGCAGCTACTTTCCATGCGCAGCGAAAGCGCGGCGGCAGAACAGGCGATTTTTGACGACCTTAAAGAACGCGCCGCCGCATGGGAAGAACAGGCGGGAAGAACGCTTTTGCTGGATAAAACACTTGAATATGTGAGAACGCCGCACGTCCAGCACACCGCTAACGAGTGGCAGACCACCGAGCATAACCGCCATATTCGCAGCAACCGGGTATATCAGATGAATTACTACATTTACGAGAATACCCGCTACGACAAAGAAGCGCAGAAATCTATCCCGTATTCATGGACGCTTACATGGAGCGTGCGCACCAACAGCCCAAGCAGAACCCAAGCGAAGATTGCCGGACAAGATAGAAAGGTTTTCACCGACAAGGCAGCTATGGAAAAGTATCTGAATGGGCGTATCAAAGCGTATGACCGCTTGTTTACGGAAATCTCCCCGCCTATCCCGCAGGAGTACGCCGACTATTTCAAAGTAAACGGTATGCTCATGCCGGACTACACCATAGAGGGCGAAGAACCCCCGCAGCAGCAACAGGCGGCAGCTATCCCCGAAAATACCGGGCAGGAAAAGGAGCGTGAACACATGAGCGAACAGTTTTCTATTATGATAGGCAACCGCAGCCGCTTTGACGCGGGCGACCCCGGCGGCTATTGGTTGGATATGCCCGCCACAAAGGAGCAGTTGCACGAAGCTATGCGGAACGTCGGCATTACCGCCGACAACCCGCAGGATTTTTCCATTCGCGGCTATTCCGACGACCCGGAGAAACATATTGCCTTGCCTTATGAAATGGTATGCGCCGCCGACGTGGACGAACTCAATTTTCTTGCGGCGCGGCTCGAACAGCTTGACCCCGCCGAGGTTGGCAAGCTGAACGCAGCTTTGCAGCAGAAAAACGGGCTTGCAAATATTGGACAGGTAATTGACTTCACCTACAACGTGGATTTTTACGTCCATATCCCCGAAGTACATAACTACCACGATTTGGGCGACTATTACTTAAATCAATCCGGCATGGTACAAATGCCCGAAGAATGGAAAGGCGGCATTGACCTTTCTACTTTTGGCAGGAACGCTGCCGCGCAGGAAAAAGGCGCGTTTACCGAGTACGGCTATATCGTGGAAAGCGGCGACGAGTGGGAACGGCAGTTTGAGGGGCGCGAAGTGCCGGAAGAATACCGCATTATGAGTTACCCGCAGCCGGAGCGCGGCGAACAGGACAAAGCCTATATGGACGCAGCCGAAACGCAGCAAGCAGACGCACAGGCCGCAGAGCCGCAGCAGCCCCGCCCCGTCGTCCCCATTATCCTTACTTCCGAAAAGCCCGCCGAAAAGGTAAAGGAGATCACCGCGCGTTTGGAACAGGGCGTACAGGCGATTTTTGACAGCGACCGCTACAAAGAGTTTCTAACCGCTATGTCAAAGTTCCATGATTATAGTTTGAATAACACTATCCTAATTGCTATGCAGGGCGGCAATTTGGTAATGGGCTTCCGTCAATGGGAAAAGGAGTTTGACCGCCATGTAAAGAAAGGCGAGAAAGGCATTAAAATCTTTGCCCCCGCGCCCTACAAGGTGAAAAAGCTGGTTGATAAAATCGACCCCGAAACGAGAAAGCCCATGCTTGACCGCGAGGGAAAAGTGGTAAAGGAAGAAAAGGAAATCACCGTCCCCGCCTTTAAGGTTATAACCGTCTTTGATATTTCGCAGACCGAGGGCAAGGAGTTTCCCGACCTTTCCGTTAAACCGCTGCTTGCCGATGTGGAGCAGTACGAGGATTTTTTCGCCGCCCTTGAAAAAGCGTCCCCCGTCCCGATTGCATTTGAGCAGATCACAAACGGCGCAAATGGGTATTTCAGTTTGACCGACAAGCGTATTGCAATCAAAGAGGGCGTGAGTGAATTACAGGCGGTAAAGACCGCCATTCACGAAATCGCCCATGCGAAGCTGCACGACGTAGACTTAAACGCCCCGCCGGAGCAGCAAAACCGCGTTGACCGCCATACCTGCGAGGTAGAAGCGGAAAGCGTCGCTTATACGGTTTGCCAGCATTTCGGCCTTGATACTTCCGATTACTCTTTCGGCTATGTGGCTGGTTGGAGCAGCGGCAAGGAAATGACCGAGTTAAAAGCGTCCCTTGAAACAATACAGACCACCGCAAAGGAACTCATTACCGAGATTGAGGGGCATTTTACCGAGTTGCAGCAGCAGCGGCAAGCCGAGCAGGAGCAGGGCGATACCTTTTCCATTTATCAGTTAAAGCGCGGGGACGAAACAAGGGACTTGCGCTTTGAGCCTTATGACCGTCTGCAAGCGGCTGGACTTACCATTGACCGGGTAAATTATGAACTCGTCTATACTGCACCGCTTACAAAGGATATGACGCTGGGCGACATTTGGGAAAGGTTTAATATCGACCACCCCGCCGACTTTAAGGGGCATAGCCTTTCCGTTTCCGACATTGTTGTGCTTCATCAGAACGACGAGGACACCGCCCACTATGTAGACAGTATCGGTTTTCAGCAAGTGCCGGAGTTTTTGCAGGAGCAGCAGACCCCCGTATTTGACAAGCTGCCGCCCGAACAGCAGCAAGCCTTGTCCGACACCGTACAAGACACTTTGCAAATGCTGGTTGACGCAGACAAGCGGATTTATGGCGACGTTACGGGCAAGACCCTTGAAGCAATCGCGGCGCAAGGATATTCCTACAAGGACGGGCAGCTTGAAAAGCAGCAGCCGGAAGCGACCCCCGACAGCCTTTTGACGGGTGAAACCGTTAGAACGCCGAGGGGCAATTTTCATATTACCGATATGAGCCGTGAACAGATCGAAGCGGCGGGATTTGGTTTTCACCATGCGTCGGAGGACGGGAAGTATCTCATTATGGGGAATGGCACACAGGCTTATGCCATAGCCGCCGAGCAGCCGCAGCGGGATAATCCCTTAAAGCACGTCGAGGACACCATAGAGCAGAACGACAACAATTTTGACGGGCTTATCAACAATACGCCGCAAACGCCCACCGTTGCAGATTTTGAGCAGCGGGCAAAGGCGGGGGAAGCGATTTCCGTTACCGACCTTGCAAAAGCGGTAAAAGCCGAGAAACGGGAACAGCCGCAGAAAAAACCGTCCATTTTGAAGAAGCTGGACGAATACAAGAAACAGGCGGCGCAGCAGCCGAAAGATAAACAGAAAGAGCATAAAAAGGATTTGGAGGTTTGATAGCATGAATACCCGCTTTACCATTGAGGAAGAAAACATTGTTGCGATCTACGCCGAGGACAGCCGGGAAACAACGCTTGAAAATATCCTTGCCGCCATGCCCTACATGGACGAGGATATGCGCCAGCTTGCCGCCGCAGCGGTGAACAAGCTGCAAGCCATGACGGACAGCGAGTTTTCCGAAAGGGAGTTTATCTTGACCGACGAGGAATAGCCCATAGAGAACAGGGGCGCGGTTGCCGATTTCCGGCACCGCGCCCCTGTTCTTTTTTTGTCCTTGCGTGGACAATTAGAAAGCCGTTTTTGCGGGTTTGAATATACTTTATCGTCTATGTCGTTTTCATGCGCTGGAAGCCGCAGAAACACAGGCGTTTTCAGCCCTTAACATTCCACTTGCCACCCCATGTTTTGCGCCTTATCGCTCCTGCTCCCGCGCCCTGCTTTGGGACGGGTAAAGAATACTATCGACGTTCTTTTTGACAACGCCGTATTCCTGCATTTGCTTCTTGGCTTGCCGATAATCTTCATACAATTTGGTTTTCCTGTCGTTTAAGCTTCTATACTCCTTGCGCAGCGCGGCGAGATCGGGCAGCTTCTTTATCTGCATTTCCTTTAATGCCCTTGCCGCAGCTTCAAACAGGATAATTTCGCTTTCATGCCCCCGCAGATACTTTTCCTTGTCCGGCGATTTTCGGTATTCATCGTAAATCGGTTTTAACTGTCGGTATGTGGTGGTGTGCTTGATAAGCAGCGACAAATCAGACATACGCTGTTCCACTTCCTTAACCGCCTTTGCCGCCGCGTCATGGGCGGTCATAATATCCGCGATTTTGCTTTCAAGGTCGCTGTAATATTCAATCTTGTTTTCAGTCAAGAAGTTCATGCTTTTTGCAGCCTGTTTCAGATTATGGCTTTTCACCCACCGTT
>OGZD01002503.1_pt1 | contig 11138 bp, 9 predicted proteins | sample 1576701 | NCBI WGS metagenome assembly OGZD01 (sample SAMEA3541487, study PRJEB24748) | human gut metagenome | biome: human gut; feature: human-associated habitat; material: faeces | place: China | collected 2012
GCGTATTTCCTTACCCAGTAGCAGCCTGTACCTGTTGCTCAGGTTGGTCAGCCCTATGCCGTTCGATTCGGGCGGCGTGAGCTTCGGATAGACCGGGTTGGCGATCACCAGTTCATTGTTGTCGTTGAACGAGATCGTGATCCGCATGTGGTGTTCGCTGTCGATGATATTGTGTTTGACGATATTTTCGAACAGCGGCAGCAGCGAGAGGCTGGGCATGCGCATGTTCAGCGCCTGCTGCGGGATGTCGACCTCGCAGGTGTAGCTTTTGGCGAAGCGCACGTCCATCAGTTGCTTGTACGAATTTATGAAATTCAGCTCCTCGCCCAGAGTCGTCAGCGACGATTCCTTGAAGCGGATGATGTACCGGAATATCCCCGACAGGTTGCCGATGTATTCGAGGCTTTCCTGTTTCTTGTCGCCGCGTACGAGCGACGAGAGGTTGCTCAGTGCATTGAAAAAGAAGTGGGGGCTTATCTGGTTCGCAATGGCGTTGTACTGGCTGCTGAGATTTTCGATCCTGAGCATCTCGATTTCCTTTTCATGCCGGTGCTCCTTATTGATCATCAGCACGATGCTGCCGATCAGCAGGCATATCGTATAGGTGATGATCAGATACCCGACTTCGTCGTAGCCCAGCGTGAGCCACGGTTTTTCGGACTGCAGCGTGATGACCAGCATGGCCGTGAGGATGACTCCCGCGATGACGAGTGTGCCCATCAGGCACCGCACCAGGAAGGGGAACCGCCTGCTCAGGAATATTTCCAGCAGCAGGATGGTCGCCAGCCACAGGACGCAGAACCAGACGACCGATACGGTCGCCCGTTTCGACCACCAGGTGACTGTTACCAGCGTATTCCAGTATTGGCTCAGTTGGATCAGGAAAGCCGTCATCGGGACGGCCCACCGTGAACGCACAGCCTGTTCGAGATAGCCCATGTGTTTTCGTGTGTGTGAAGAAGGGGTGACGTTGCAGGCAAAAATAGTAAAAAAATATCACATTGTGTCATTCCCGTTCATCGCCTTGTTTTTCCCGATTATCGGCCTTATTCGCCTTTTTGGCGTGGTATGAGAACTTTATGGACGATTCGTAGCGATATTTACAAAAACTGATTTGTTCGTTTTACAGCCTTTCCTGGCAATCTTTTTTCGGGCTGTATGGGCTTTGAATCAGTAGGTTAATGAACTTTTGCAGCAAATTTTTCTAAACATTTTCAGCTATGAAGAAAAAACTACTTTTCTCAGCTTTTTTTGTCCTCGGGGCCGCTTTTGCAGGTTGCTCGGATGACGAAAAACCCGTGGATCCCGTTGCTTTGGCTATCCCCGTCCTGGCGGAAGACGCCGTGACGCAGGTTTCGGTAGCCGTGACATGGGACGCCGTAGAGAACGCCGTGTCTTACGCCTGTACGCTCGACGGTGGCGCCGAGACGACCGTAACACAGCCTTCGGTGCGCTTCGACGGACTGGAGCCCGGTCGCAGCTATACTGTCAAGGTAAAGGCTGTCGCGGGGCAGGAGCAGTACCTGGATTCGGAATTCGCCCAAATCACCCTGACAACCCTGCCGGCCACGCAACTGGCGGCTCCTGTCCTCTCGGCGGGCGACGCCACGGAGCATTCCGCGACGGTCGTGTGGGAAGCCGTTCCCGATGCGGCATCCTATGTATATACGGTCGATGGCGGCGAGGAGCTGACCGTTACGGGTCTGTCGGCAGTCGTGACCGGGCTGGAATCCGGTATGCCGGCTACCGTGCGTGTGAAAGCCGTTTCCGGACAGGTGCAGTTCCTCGATTCCGAATTCGCCGAGCTGACGGTCACCGCCGCCATGGAACAGAATCCCTTTACGCTTTCGGCTGCCGAGACCGGGATGAACAGCATTTCCGTATCCGTATCTCCCAAAAGCAAGACGCGAACCTACTACTGTGGTTATGCCCTGAAGTCCGACTTCGACAAATACGCTTCGACGGAGGAATTTATCGGGTCGGTGCGCCGCAAACTCAGCGCTTCGGCCCTGATTGCGGGCGTTAGTTTCGAGGAGTACCTGGCCACACAACTCGTACAGGGTGACCATCCCTTCGAGTTCACCGGGCTGAAACCCGAAACCGACTATGTCGTCTACGCAGTAGGGTGGTACGCCCCGGGCGACCTGCTCACGACCGTCCTCGTATCGGCTCCTGCCACGACCCTTCCCGATGCGTCTGGCGAAGTGACGGTAACGTTCGAGAATGTCGCTTCCGACGGGTTCGATGTCGTCTGTACGCCCGATGCCGCCATCGAGAAATATTATGTCTATGTCCTGAAGACCTCTTCGTTGCCCATGCAAGTATTAATGGCCGGGGGACTGGAGGCGTTCAAGAAGGAGGTGATGCCCACCAAGGACGAGTATACCGGGACGCAGACCATCCGTAAGACCGGGCTGGCAGCCGGAACCTCCTATTCGGTCTGTGTGTTGGGCATCAGTAAGAGCGGCTCCGATTTCTGGATCGAGGCGACACAGAAGACCGAAAAGGCTGAATAAAAGATCACGTAAGAATTTCATAACCGATAAATACGAACAACAATGAAAAAGATCAGCAGAATTTTAATGTGTGCTTCCCTGTTGCTGGGTTTTGCCGCTTGCAGCGATTCCGATTCCGGTGACGACGGGGATAACAACGGGACGCAGCTCGCCGCACCCGTCCTCGCTCAGAGTTCGGTCGAGGAGACCGCTTTCTCCGTGACCTGGCAGGCCGTCGAGCATGCAAATGTATATGCTTATTCGCTCAATGGCGGCACTGAAGCGACCACGTCCGAAACTTCCGCCCGTTTCAGCGGCCTGAATCCGGGTACGGAATATACGGTCACCGTCAAGGCGCTCTCCACCGACCCGAAGTACACCGCATCCGATGCAGCCCAGATCAAGGTGACCACGCTCGCAGAGGATACTTCCGGAATGATCCAGTCGGCCGAGTTCGACGCCCTCGTCGGTGAGTGGGTCGGCAAGCAGAGCGTCAAATACGCTACGGGATTTGATCCTGCTACGGGCGGGTTTTTCTTCACGACCGAGGAGTGGACGTTCGATGTCGAAATCATGGCACAGGTCGGCTCGCGGAAATACCGCAAGGAAAACTATCTCGTCTGCCTTGGCCTCGGGGACTTCGAGAAAGAGGGCAGTGCCCGAACCTACGAACAGCTGATCGAAGAGGGCTTTTCCGTAGCCCGTGCGCTCGAAGGCTTCGGCCCCAAGTGGTTCCTCAAACTCCTGGAGGACGGTTCGATCGTTGTCGAAGCTACAACCAAGTTCAATGTCCTGAGCTGGTTCACTACCGATGAACTCGGCCCGGTTTACCTGCTCGGCGGTGCCGATGACAAGAGCTTCTCCGATTGCGAATGCGAGCTTCCCGTCACGGTCGCCGGCGACGAACTGCGTGTGGGGTCGACCGTGATCTCCGGAAAAACCTGGACGCCGTCGCTGTTCCAGTGGCATCCCAAGCAGGGGGCCTATGCACGTTACTACCTCGGTGTGTCCGACATCGTGCTGACGCGTAAGAAATAAGCCTCCACCCGGCTACTTCAAGGCCCGTGTCCCCGACACGGGCTTTTTTGATGCCCGGGCATTTCCAAATAAATCCGGCATCGCCCCGGCTTGCACTATCTTTAACCCTGTTTTAGACAGGCGGCGCCTCGGCAAAATGCAAGTAAACTTGCTTTTGCTCTCGGCTTGCACTATCTTTAACCTTGTTTTAGACAGGCGGCGCTTCGGCAAAATGCAAGTAAACTTGCTTTTGCTCTCGGCTTGCACTATCTTTGCAACCTAAATAATCAAGGTATGGCAGGTTCGAACTTTGTAGATTACGTGAAAATATTTGCCCGTTCGGGACACGGAGGGGCCGGCTCGGCGCATTTCCGCCGTGAAAAATTCGTGGCTTTCGGCGGCCCCGACGGCGGCGACGGCGGCAAGGGCGGCAGCATCGTCCTGCAGGGCGACAGCCAGTACTGGACGCTTATCCACCTCAAATACCAGCGCCACCAGTTCGCCGAGGACGGGCAGTGCGGCTCGGGAGCCCGCTCGTCGGGCCGGGACGCCCGGGACATCGTCATCCCCGTGCCGCTGGGCACGGTCGCCCGGCGTGTGGTCGAACAGGAGGACGGCACCACGCTCACCGAAGATGTCGGCGAGGTGACGGCCGACGGCGAACAGCTCGTACTGCTCAAAGGCGGCCGGGGCGGCCTCGGAAACTGGCATTTCAAGAGCGCCACGAACCAGACGCCGCGCTATGCGCAGCCGGGCGAGGAGGGCGACGAAGGCACCTTCATCCTCGAACTGAAGGTCTTGGCCGACGTCGGGCTGGTCGGGTTCCCCAATGCGGGCAAGAGCACCTTGCTCTCGGTGGTCTCGGCTGCCAAACCCAAGATCGCCAACTATGCTTTCACCACGCTCGAACCCAACCTGGGCATCGTCGAGGTGCGTGACCACAAGTCGTTCGTCATGGCCGATATTCCGGGTATCATCGAGGGGGCGCACGAGGGCCGCGGCCTGGGCACGCGCTTCCTGCGCCACATCGAGCGCAACTCGGTGCTGCTGTTCATGATCCCGGCCGACAGCGACGACCTCAAACGCGATTATGCGGTTCTGCTGGGCGAGCTTACGCAGTACAACCCCGAACTGCTCGACAAGCAGCGGCTGCTGGCCATCACCAAATGCGACATGCTGGACGACGAACTGATCGAAGAGATGAAATCCCACCTGCCCGAAGGCGTCCCGTCGGTGTTTATCTCGTCGGTTTCGGGGCTGAATATCCCCCGCTTGAAGGACATGCTGTGGGACGCGCTGCAATCGTAGCGAAATCCACCTCGCGGTTGGCGATGCGGAGCGTGTATTTTCCGTTGAAATAGTCGATTATCCCATATACGGAGCCTGTGCCCTGCGGTACGGGCTCCGTTGCATAGGTGCATGTGCCCGCCGTGCGGACGGTGAATTCCCGTCCCGAGGCATCCGCTATCTGCCGCTCCGTCGTCGCGGGGCGTCCGGTCTCGGGATCGGGGTCGCACCAGTTGCCCTGCTGCACGAACCGCACTCCTTCGAAATGCACGTAGGTGTCGGTATGCCGCATGTCTACCTCCCCGAACGTGAGCGTCCGAGGCCGTAGGGGCCTGGTTTCCGCCTGCTTCCGCCGCAGGTACAGCGCCGCCTCCGCCGGAGGTATCCTCCCCGGCCCGGCATATTCGCCCGTGGGGCGCGTGCCGAGCATTACCTTGCCGCCGTAGTCGCACAGGAACAGCCCGTTGCAATGGATCGTGACCGCCGTGCCGACCGGGTAGTCGACGTAGAGTTCCGTGGCGTCCACGGCTATCGAAATTCCGCCGCTCGTGTCTTCGACGACCAGTGTTTTGTAGAATTCTCCGTAGAGGTCGTTGCCCGTCACCACGCCTTCGACCGTGATGTCCTCCGTGACGGCGGCCTGCTCTCCCGTGCACCGCGATTTGAGCGCAGCGATCGTGGCCGTCCCCGCCGGTGGGTCGTCGTCGAATTCCAGCCCCGATGCCTTGTCGCACCCGGCGAGGACAGCCAACGCCAGCACGACGGACACGGCCGTCCGGAGTGCCGTGCGGGATATCGCCGGGAGCCGGTTAACGGGTACAATCGTTTTCATCGCGCAGTTTGAGGATGTAACGCCCTTCCCCGGTGGCGTCGTATTGCAGGATTCCCGTGAGCGTACAGCGGCCGACGGGCACCTCGTCGTCCGCAAACCGGGCGTAGCTGCGCACATAAGTGTAGACCGCCGCGCCTGTGTCGTCCGTGAAACGCTTGTATCCGGCCCATGTCCCGGGCGTAAGGTCTTCGGGAGTGTAGCCCAGAGCCCCGATCCGCACCAGCGTGCCGCATCGCTCCGGCGTTAGTTCGCCGGGCGACAGCAGGGTAGGGGCTATGGGTTCCAGCGCCTCCCCGTTGCGGGTCACCGCTGCGTCCAGCGCCGCTTTCGACCCTATGTAATCGGTCGCGAACCCGCTTCCTGCGGCGGGCATCCGCCCGGCCTGCAATACCCCGTGGCTTTCGCCCAGCGCCATGCCCCTGAGCCTGAGCGTGACATGGCAGCCCTCCGGGAAATCGTTGTGCAGGTGGTCTATGCCCGCCATGACTTCGATCCCCGCTCCGTCCTCTTCGATGCAGAACGTGCGGTAGAAATTCTCGTCGTAATCGCTGGTGGTCACGCGCCCCGACACCACGATGTCCCCCGTGACGGGGAAGGTCGTCCCGGCGAATTTCTCGCGCAGCTGCCGGATGGTCGCCGTGACGGGCTCGGGCGTGGCGTCGTCGCCGCGTTCCCCGAACCGGGAGTCGTAGCACCCCGCCGCGAGCAGGGCCACACCGAGCAGCGCCAACCGTCGCATGGGGTTATTGTTCGATGCGTGAATCCTTCAGGCCGAGGAAATAGAGGATGCCGTCCAGGCCGATGGTCGAAATGGACTGGCGGGCCGTGGCCTTCACCTTGGGTTTGGCATGGAATGCGATGCCCAGGCCCGCGAGGTTGAGCATCGGCAGGTCGTTGGCGCCGTCGCCGACCGCCACCGACTGGGCGATGTTGATCTCCTCGAACTGGCACAGCAGGCGCAGCAGCTCGGCCTTGCGGCGCCCGTCGACCACCTCGCCGACATAGCGCCCCGTGAGCTTGCCCTGCTCGATCTCCAGCTCGTTGGCATATACGTAGTCGAATCCGTATTTCTGGCGCAGGTAGTTGCCGAAATAGGTGAACCCGCCCGAGAGGATCGCCGTTTTATAGCCCACGCGCTTGAGGATCGTCATCATGCGCTCCAGCCCTTCGGTGATGGGCAGGTTACGGGCTATCTCCTCCATGACCGAGACGTCGAGCCCCTTGAGCAGGGCCACGCGCTCGGTAAAACTTTCGCGGAAGTCGATCTCGCCCCGCATGGCGCGTGCCGTGATCTCGCGCACCGCATCGCCTACGCCGGCGCGCTCGGCCAGTTCGTCGATCACCTCGGTCTCGATCAGCGTCGAATCCATGTCGAAGCAGATCAGGCGGCGGCTGCGGCGGTAGATGTCGTCTTTCTGGAACGAGACGTCGAGGCCGATTTCCGACAGGTTCATGAACCCCTCCTGCATCGTGCTGCGCTCCTCGTCGGTGAGCGACCCGCGCACCGAAAGTTCGATGCACGATTTGGCCGCACGGTCGTCCTCGCTGAGCGGGATGCGGCCTGTCAGGCGCTTTATGGCGTCGATATTCAGCCCGTGCTGTGCCACTACGCGCGTCACTTCGGCGATATGGCGTGCCGTGACCGTACGTCCCAGGAGGGTGATGATGTAGCGGTTCTTGCCCTGCCGGCTGACCCAGTTGTCGTAGTTCTGTTCCGAAATGGGGGTGAAACGGATCATCACGCCCAGCTCCGATGCCTTGAACAACAGCTCCTTCATGATGTTACCCGACTTGTCCGACGTGGTCTTGAACAGGATGCCCAGCGTCAGCGACTGGTGGATGTTGGCCTGGCCTATGTCGAGGATGAAGGCGTCGTAGCGCGCGAGTATTTCGGTGAGCGAAGAGGTCATGCCCGGCTTGTCCTCGCCGGAGATGTTTATCTGGATGATTTCGACGTTGTTTTGCATCGTGTAGCGTTTTTCCTTTTTTTCTTTTCCGTAAATTCGTAGACAAAGTTAGTAAACTTCTCTTTTTTTTGGTTATTTTTGCAGACAAACTTTATTCCCGGTTTATGTGGCCTCTTTTTTTAGGAACCGAGACGCCCGCGCCGCTGATGCTGCCCGACAGTGTGCAGAAAGCCCATTTCGCGGAGACCGTCCATAAAATTGCGAACCTCGATTTCGAGACCGTATTGCAGAACCTCCTCTCCGAGTCGGTCTGGATACTGCTGAAAATCCTCCTCGCGCTGGCGATCTATTTCGTCGGCCGCTGGATCCTGCGGCGCATCGTCAGGCTGCTCGACCTGGCGCTGGAACACCGCCGTGTCGATATTTCGCTGCGGTCGTTCATGCGCAACACCGTGCGCGTGATCTTCACGCTGCTGCTGGTGCTGATCGTCGTCTCGACGCTGGGCGTCAACGTCACGTCGCTCATCGCCGTCTTCTCCGCCGCCACGCTGGCCATCGGTATGGCCCTGAGCGGAACGGCACAGAACTTCGCGGGCGGCGTGATGATCCTGCTCATGAAACCTTACCGTGTCGGCGACTACATCTCGGCACAGGGGCAGTCGGGCACCGTGCGCGAGATCAAGCTCTTCTCGACAGTCATCACTACGGCCGACAACCAGACAATTTACATTCCGAACAACTCGATCGCCACGGCCATCATCGACAATTATTCCACGTCCGATACCCGCCGTGTGGACTGGACGATCGGCATTTCGTACGGCGACGACGTGGATACGGCGCGTGCGGCGATCCTCGCCATCCTTGCCGCCGACAACCGCGTGCTGGGCGACCCTGCGCCCGTGGTGTGGGTCGCGGCCCTTGCCGACAGCTCGGTCAACCTCTCTGCGCGAGCCTGGGTGAAGAACGGCGATTACTGGAACGTGTTCTTCGAAAACAACGAAAAATTCTACAAACAACTGCCCGAAAAGGGGATCAACTTCCCCTTCCCGCAGATGGATGTGCATGTGAAAAACAATTAATCTGCCTATAAAATGAAAAAACTGCTTATCATGGCCGTGGCGGCATGCTGCCTGGCGGCTTGCAACAAGGAACTCGGCCCCGAGTATAAGGTTGCGCCCGTAATTTCGAATGTCTCTTGCAGCCCCGGCCTTGATGATGTCCATGCCGGCGATGACGTCCGTGTAACGGCGACCGTCACGAGTGAATACGGATTTACCGGCATCAGCATCCTGCGTGCCCTCAACGACGACGAGACGAAGGTGAAGGAAGAGGGTGCATGGCTGAGTACCAACAAGACGGATACGGAAAAACGCTATTCGGGTACGATCGGCAAGGAGAAGGCCGGCACGAAAGTGACTTTCCAGATACTTGCCGTCTCTGCCTACGGCGTGTATACGTTCTCCGAGGTATACGAATATACCGTGCAGGAAGAGACCGACCCGGAGCCGATGCCCAACCCCGAAGCGAATTAATTTACACACTATATAACAATATGGAATTGAAAGAAATCCTGGCCATCTCGGGCCAGCCCGGACTTTATAAGTATGTAGCGCAGTCCACGCACGGTGTGATCGTCGAATCGTTGCTCGACGGCAGGCGGATGAACGCTTCGGCGACGTCGAAAGTAAGTTCGCTGACCGAGATCTCGATGTTCACCGAGGGGGACGACATTCCCTTGGCCGATGTGTTCACCAAGATCTATGCCCATACGGGCGGCCGCGAGGCCGTCAGCCCCAAGGAGTCGCCCGAAAAACTGAAAGCCTGTTTCGCCGAGGTGCTTCCCGACTATGACCGCGACCGGGTACACGTTTCCGACATAAAGAAGTGCTTTGCGTGGTACAACATTCTCGTGAAAGCCGGGTTTACCGAATTCAAGCTTCCGGCCGAAACCGAATAACCCCTGAGCCCCGCCCGAGCGGGGCTTTTTTGTTGTGTCGTATCCCGATTAAATTCGTATGTTTTTATCCGTAATCCCCGTGTTTGTATTATCTTTGTTCAACGGATAAAAATATCGCTATGGCTAAAATGACGAAAGTGCTGGCACTGGTTGCCCACGACAATATGAAACGCGACCTGGCCGAATGGGTCGACTGGAACAGCAGGAACCTGAGCCGCCATCATCTCGTTTGTACGGGTACGACCGGCAAGATGGTCGAAAAGACACTGCGGGATCACCGCGAGGAAGACGAATCCGCGGATGGGATCCGGGAATTGCCCGACCTGAAAATCACGCTGCTCAAATCCGGCCCGCTGGGCGGTGACCAGCAGTTGGGGTCGCTGATCGCCGACGGCAAGATCAACGCCCTTATCTTCTTCTGGGATCCCATGTCGGCGCAGCCGCACGACGTCGACGTCAAGGCGTTGTTGCGCCTGGCGACGCTCTACAATGTCCCGACGGCGATCAACCGTTCGTCGGCCGATTTCCTGATCTCGTCGCCGCTCTTCGAGGACGAGGATTACGAGCCCGTCGTAAAGGATTACAAAGCCTATGTCGAGCGTGTGCTGAAGTAATGGTTGCGCTATGAGCATGTAAATGCCTGATCCCGTTTGGGATCAGGCGTATTTTTTGCTGTTTCGCACAGAGCGGGCAAAACCCCGTTCCATCTCCGTCTCGGTCACCGACCGGAATCGGCCTTCGTGTGAACCCGATCGATTACAGGTCGTGCGACAGCGGTGCGGGCACTGTGCCGCTCACGTCGAAATCGCCCCAGCGCTCGGCGATCGAGTCGAGCGTGGCGAACAGTTCGGGGATGTCGAGCAGCGTGACCAGCTTCAGGCGCGTAGGCTTGAAATCGGGCAGCCCCTTGAAATAGTTGGACAGGTGGCGGCGCATTTCGAGGATGCCCACGTATTCACCTTTGATTTCCAACGATTTTCGCAGGTGCTCCTTGGCGATCTCCACCCGCTCGCAGACCGATGGCTGGGGCAGCACTTCGCCCGTGGCAAGGTAGTGTTTCACCTCGCGGAATATCCACGGGCGCCCGTAGGTCGCGCGGCCGATCATCACGCCGTCCACGCCGTAGCGGTCGAACATTTCGGCCGCTTTCGGCCCCGAATCCACATCGCCGTTGCCGATGATCGGGATTTGTATCTGCGGATTGTTCTTCACCTTGCCGATCAGCGTCCAGTCGGCTTCGCCGCGGTACATCTGGGCCCGAGTGCGGCCGTGTATCGTGAGCGCCGCGATGCCGACGTCCTGCAGGCGCAGGGCTATCTCCTCGATGTTCTTCGACTCGTCGTCCCAGCCCAGGCGGGTTTTCACGGTCACGGGTTTGCCGACCGCCTCCACGATCCGCCGCGTCATTTCGACCATCAGCGGCACGTCGCGCATCATGCCCGACCCGGCGCCCCGCCCCGCGATCTTCTTCACGGGGCAGCCGAAGTTGATGTCGATGATGTCCGGGCCGGCCGCTTCGGCCATGCGCGCCGCCTCGACCATCGGTTCGACCAGATGTCCGTAGAGCTGGATGCCCACCGGACGCTCCGCGTCGTCGATTTCGAGCTTTTTGAGCGACTTGGCCGCGTCGCGTATCAGCCCGT
>OGZD01002526.1_pt1 | contig 11042 bp, 14 predicted proteins | sample 1576701 | NCBI WGS metagenome assembly OGZD01 (sample SAMEA3541487, study PRJEB24748) | human gut metagenome | biome: human gut; feature: human-associated habitat; material: faeces | place: China | collected 2012
ATCCGTAACATCGATTACTTCTGTTCTTGCAGCTGCTTCGGCCTTCTGCACACCTGCGCCAGAAACAATTCCCGTTATCGCAAGACACGCTGCAGAGAACAGCGATAAGATTCGCCTTCTCTTTTTCATTTCTTCCTTACCCCTTTCCATTATATGTATAAGTAATTTTATTTTCTCATAAAAAATGGGGGGGGCTTGCACTTTTTGTCGTGCCGCCTCTGATTTTTTTGTCATATTCGGAACTTTTTAATAACAGAACCGAGAAAAGGCATATCACCCACTTAACGCACTGCCTCTTTCTTTCATTTTTGGATTATAATGTTTTGAAGTTGTTGCTAGAAATTTATGATATGCAAAATACTACTACCAGTGAAAAAAGAATTCCATGCGCAATCTCATACAGTGATACTATTGTCTTAACAATCATCCAAACAAATGCCAAAACAAGTATAAGTGGCAAAACCAGTATTTTTCCGTCCTGATGTACCAGCAGTGGTGTTGCTCCATCTGCCAGAAAACCAATCCTGCCTGCATCATCTTCTGCGAAAGAAGCGTATTCAATTCGTAACATAAGAAATTCTGTAATGAAATTTCTGTTGTATTTCCGCACTATCCAAATTGATTAGATAGCGAATTCCTTCAAGTGTTCTCATTCGTCTGTCCTCTGTTATAGTTCTTTGATGATGTGACAAGCCACACCCTGAATACAGCACTCATCTACAATGATGTCTTTCATCTTTCTTATTTTCCGGATGGAGAATGATTTCCTTATTTTCATCATCTCGGAAGTAGCGTTTCAAAGTATTCTGATTATCCACAAGGGCAACTACTATATCGCCCTCTTTGGCTTCTACCTGCTTTTTAACAACCACAAGGTCGCCGTCATCAATCCCTGCTTCAATCATAGACCGACCGCTTGCTCTTAATATAAAGAAATCTCCTTTGCCGAAAATAGCAGTAGGAAGTGATACATATTCTTCAATATTTTCTTCCTCATACTGAGGACTGCCACAAGGAATAGAACCTACAATCGGCGTCTGTGTCTGTTCGCCACTGTACTTACGGGTCACATTGGTGCGAATCTCCTGTCCGTCGTACTCAATCATATTCTTCTCAGCCATCTCTACCAAGTATTTATATGCTGTACCTCTGGCAATGCCAACCGCTTTAGCAATCTTTGTAGTCGATGGGGATTGTCTGTTTTGCAGGTAATAATCCTCGATATACTTTTTTATCTCGCTCATAAGTTCAGGACTCTTGCTTCTCATACCTGCACCTCTCTTTCTTTTCTATCGGAAGCAGTTTGCTTTCGATAGTTTTATTATACCTGATACCAAAAATTTTCAAGTAGGTTTTTCGTAAAAGAAAAGAGGTGTCACAATTTGCTAACACCTCAAAATTTCTTTGCTTGCACTGAAATCATTAACTCCAATAGCTTACTATTTTTCTCTATTCTCATCTTTTCTTATACAATACAAGTTCTGGATTTTTACCATCTTCTTCATAAGTACAAATAAGAATAAAATCCATATCTGCAACAACGCCGAAACATCTATCGCCGCCGTATTCACATTCAAGCTGATTGCCCAGATATGTCTTTGCCTCACTCAAAAACTTAGCCGCTTGCCCATTCGGAAGCCGGTACTCAAGATTCACATACTTTCCGACAAGTGCATTCAGTTTTTCCACCTTTGGCATTCCGTCAACATTCAATTCGTTAATCTCATTGATTAACTTTTTCTTGAATTCTTCAAACTGACCATTATCACTAAGCTGATCATATTTCTTCCAGTAATCCAAAGTAGGAAGTAGCTCCTTCATATAAGAACGGGCTTGTTCCTCCGTGAAATTCTCGGTTACCATATTCTTAACACAAACTTCAATCAAATCGCCCATATCATTATAAGTATATGTTCCGTCGGCATAACACCACTTACAATAGTCCTCGTTGAAAGAACCATCGTGATTGTGTCCGATAATATCATCATCTTCAAGCGGCATTCCGCAGCATTGACAAATAAGCTTTCTCGGTGAGCCTAAAAGTGTATTTATGGAAACATCGAATACTTCTGACAGCAATTTCAATGTTTCCGTATTCGGAACTGTTTCTCCGTTTTCCCAACGTGAAACTGCCTGACGACTTACAAAAACTTTTTCTGCAAGCTCATCCTGCGACATTCCCTTTTGAGTACGAAGTTCAAGTATAACCTGTTTTGTATCCATTATGCAGTACCTCCCTTACACCTTTATTATAATCTCACACATTATCTCAAACAAGCAACTCGCAGTTGCTGTGATTTTTCGATTTAAAAAAAGCTCCGAGGGAATGAACTTCTCAGGGTTTTAAAAATTTCAAACCATCTGATTATATAGTCCAATTTTGACTTGCTGTTTGAAGTTCTGTCATATGCTTAAAGATACTGTCTTTTTGCATAAGCTTATCCGGTGTGTCACATTCGGCAATTTTTCCGTCTGAGAGAACTACAATTTTGTCTGCATTTTCAACCGTTCTCATTCTGTGAGCGATAACTATTACGGTTTTGTTCTCAATAAGCTTAGACAATGCCGTTTGAATTAGCGTTTCGTTTTCAACATCAAGAGAAGCGGTTGCCTCATCAAGAAGAATAATCGGCGCATTTTTCAAAAATGCACGGGCTATAGAAATTCTTTGACGTTCACCGCCGGAAAGATTACAGCCGTTTTCACCGATTTCTGTATCGTAACCGTTTGCAAGCTTTTGAACAAATTCATCACAGTTTGCAAGCTTTGCCGCAACAAGAACTTCTTCGTCTGTTGCACCCTTTTTGCCGAGGCGAATATTTTCGGCAACAGAAGTATTAAACAGCGTAACATCCTGAAATACGATTGAATAAAGACTTAAAAGTGTTTCCGGTTCAACATTTGAAATATTCATACCGCCGACTGTAATATTGCCACTTGTTGCGTCCCAAAATCGTGCAGCCAACCTTGAAACAGTTGTTTTACCGCCGCCGGAAGGACCTACCAAAGCGGTGATTTCTCCTTGCTTTACGGTAAACGAAACATTATCAAGAACCTTTTCGTTGTTGTTGTAGGAAAAGCTTACATTGTCAAAAGTGATATCATAGCCATTGTTGGTAAGCTTTGAATCACCCGACTGCACATCGTGGTCAAGAATTTCATTCATTCTGTCCACATTCGTCTTTGTGCTGATTATTGCGGCAAGGTTTTGGAGAGCTGCTTGCATCGGGTCGTAAAGTCGTGAAACCAAAAGTAAAAATACAAAGAATGTAAGCACATCAATCTCACCTTTAATAAGAAGTGCCGAGCCTGCAAGCGCCGTTGTCGCAATGCCCAACTTGAGTACCATTTGTGCGCAGGAAACAAAAACGGCTGTACCAAATTCACCTTTAAGAGCTCTTTTCTCAACATTATCAATCTTGTCGTCAAGCGATACAAGATATCTTTTTTCGGCATTGTTTGATTTTAAATCGGCAATTGTATCTATGCATTCCTGAATACCGTTTGCTGTATCCATTTTTGCATCCATTGATTTTTGCGTCAGCTTTTGTTGAACCTTTGCCGTAGAAACAACGATAATTATAGCCACAGGAAGAACCCATAGGGAAGCAATTGCCATTTTCACATTAAAAAAGAGCAAGCTTATCGCTATAATAACCGTCGAAATCATCGAGCCTGCAAAAGGCGGAATGAAATGAGAAAAAGCAGTTTCAAGATATGTGCAATCCGCCATAATTGTACTCGTTAAGTCTGCCAAATCCTTTTTTGAAAAGAAGGAGAGAGGAATTTTACGAAGCTTCTCTGCAAGTGTAATTCTTCTTGTTCCCGTTTCAACATATGTTGCAAGGAATGTTGAATTATATTGCCATAAGGTTATTGTAAAAACAATAATCAAACAAACAATGGCACCGATTACATAAAATAAAGTTTTGTCTTTTAAGTTGTTTGCAAGCAAATCCTTAACAAACAAATAAAGGAGCGTAACTGGGAACATAAACGAAATATCTTGCAATGTACAAGCCACTACGCCTTTAATCAAATCTTTTGCACCTCGTCTTGAAAGCGCATATCTGTGCATAAGTTTTTCAATCATTTTTAAGCCTCCTTTGCGACTTTCCATTTTACCGATGTCAAATAGTTTTTGAACATCGAAGCAAACAGACCATTTTTGTCGTTAAGCTCTTTTGCACTTCCCTGCTCAACAAGCTTGCCGTTTTGAAGTACAAAAATACAATCGGCATTTTTAACCGTCGAAAGCCTGTGAGCAATCATAATAACTGTTTTATCCTTTGAAAGCTCATCAAGCGCTTTTTGAATTTTAACCTCATTATCGGGGTCGGCAAAAGCAGTGGCTTCATCAAGAATAACTATAGGCGAATTTTTAAGAATTGCTCTTGCGATTGCTATTCTTTGCGTTTCGCCGCCGGAAAGATATACGCCTTTGCTTCCGATAACCGTTTCGATACCCTTATCAAACTTGTCAATAATATCAAGACATTGCGCTTTTTCAAGAGCCGACATAACCTCTTCGATACTTGCGTTCGGTTTTCCGAGAAGAACATTGTCACGAATGCTTGCATTTATAAGCTTGCTGTTTTGGAAAACATATGAAACCGTATTATTAAGCTCTTCTTTTTCAATATTTTTAACATTGACTCCGCCAACAAGCACCTCGCCGCTTTGTGCGTCAAAAAATCTTGTGATAAGATTTGCAAGCGTCGTTTTGCCGCCGCCGGACGGTCCGACAAAAGCAACTGTTTGATTCGGTTTGATTTCAAGCGATACATCGTCAATCGCTTTGGTTTCACCGTCATAGCTGTAGCTTACATTTTTAAATTCAACGCTTGAATCTCTAACCTTTTTTGCTTCGCTTGTTTTAAGAGGTTCAATGTTCATAATACTGTCGATACGCTTAAATGCATCTTCTACAATCATTTTGTTTTCGCTTTGGAACATTATCTTTGTCATTGTAACTGTTAAAACAGGAGTAATAATAATATAGAAAAGAATATTCAATATAAGTTCGTTTGTAACCCCACCTCTTACAAAAATCAAACCGCCGAAAATAATAAACGCGAAGATTCCGTTAATAAGCGTCGTAAAAATTGCCATCGGAACACGCAAATTCTTGGTATAATCAATTGCCCATTCGCTGTATGAATCAATCGACTTTTTAAATTTTCTGAAGCTGAACACGCTTTGACCGAACGCTTTAACAACGGGAATACCTCTTACATACTCAACAGCTTCGTTTGACATATTGTCAAGTGCGTTTTGATACTCCTCCATTTTTGTTTGGAGAGTTTTTCCCGTCATAAACACCATCATTACTACAAATGAAAGTACAATCGGTATAAGTGAAATAAGACCGAAGTGCCAATCAAACGCAAGCAAAAACATCAAAAGTCCAATAGGTGTAACTATTGACCCGACCATATCGGGAAGCTGATGAGCAAGATATGTTTCGGTTGCGCTTGAACAATCGTTTACCGTTTTGCGAAGCTTACCGCTTCCGATTTTTTCAATTTCACCGAGTGACAAAGTCACTATCTTGTGCATCATTTGTTTGCGCATATTTGCCTGTACTCTAAATGCGCTCGTATGAGAGCAGAGCAAAGCCGCAATATAAATAAGCATAGACAACAGTGCAAATGCAACGGCAAACGCACCGTTTTTAACAATTCCCGTTGCGTTTTGAAAATTCGGCATAACGTCAAGCACTTCTTTGATTATTTTCCATATGTAATAGAACGGAAGAAGCGCAAGAACGCTGCTTACGGCGCTGAGCACCAGCGAAATATAAGTAAAACTTTTGTAATTTTTCGCAAATTCCATCAGCCTTGAAAAACTTGATATCTTTTTTTCTTTCAATTTGATTCCTCCAAATCATTTTATTTTTGGTTAGTCTGCGCTAACCACTATATAAAAATTAAAGGGCTTTTAAATCCCTAAAATTTTCGACCAACCTGCGATGTAAAAATCCAAAAATGCAGACGCATATTTTTTTGCATTTTCTTTTTTCATATCATGTTCAATCAGTTCAAATATACCCGTAAACATTCCGCTGGCAATCATATGGCACACTGCTTTTTCCATATCGGGAACATCATAGCCTTGCTTTTTTAAAATCTTTATAAATTCAAAAGTTTCCGCTACTTCTATTTCAACCATATTATGCACAAAATTTTCATAACAGGTGCCCTCGCTTTTGCAAATAATCAATTTAAATTCGTCAAAATGCTCGTAAACATAATCAAGTATAGCGTCAATGCTTTTTCTGCTTTCAACGCCCATATGATTTGCCTTATCTTTTTCATCAAGCATTTCAAAATCTTCCTGAGCAGACATAAATATGTTCATTATAGCCGTTGCATGTTCTTCAACAAGAGCGGCAAAAAGTGCCTCCTTGCCGGAAAAATAACCGTAAAACGCACCTGTCGTAACTCCTGCCGTTTTGACGATATTGCGAAGCGAAGCAGATTTAAAACCTTTTTCAAGAAACTCCTCTTTACCTGCCGCCAATATGTTTTGTAATGTTGTAGACTCTTCATTTGCCATTTTTACGCCTCTATGTAACACTGTTATATTGCTATTAGTATAACAGTGTTATATTCCCTTGTCAAACCTTTTTTGCACTCGTCATCGGACACCTGTTGTTTTATTCTTCTCATCGGTCTAAACATAAAATCATTCCTCCGTATCATTCGAAATCAATTCTAACAATCTTCATTTTCATCATATTGTCGCCGACTTTTGCCAATATGCGATGTATTCTTTTGACCGACGGCACATTCAGACTTTGATAACCGAGCATATATCCTCTACTTGACACCTCAAATTTGTCTGACCAATGGGCAATTTCCTTTTGAGCAGCCCCAACGGAAAAATACGCGTTTACATCTTTAATTTCTGCTTGTTTGAGCCATGTCTTTGATATCATCTTGGCACCTGTCTTGCCGCAGGTGTCAAATACAATACGACCTTGTGCAAAATGCTCAGCCATTGCCAAAAACAACGCTTTTACATCTTCTGTAAGGAAATAATAAAATACTCCCGAAGCGAAGAAAATCACTCCGCCATCGGCTTGAATTTCATTAAACCAAGAGGTATCTTTCAAATCGGCGGCAATATTCTTTTCACGCTCTCCGGCAGGTAGCAGAGAATTTCTGACTTCTATAACATCGGGAAAATCTATATTATAAATTCGGCAAGAATCGTTATCGCAATTTCTTCCCGTGTTATCCAAACCGCAGCCCAGATTTACAACTGCGGCGTTTGGATGACTTTTTAAGTATTCCTTAACTTCATACGCTAAATCGTTTTGGCGTATAGCAACCTCCAAAAAGCCAAATTCCTGCATCGTACTGTCGCCCTTTTTCTCTACTTCCGAAAAATCATAATCGATTTGTTCGATTAAGCGTACAGCCGTTTCGTCTTTAAAAAGCTGAGGAAATTTTTCTGTGCATTTCTTTCTTCCGTAAAGTGGAATAATCAATGTTTCCTGAACAGTGTTCTTTTCAATGTGGTACTTCATATGCGTTCTCCTTTACCTCGTATAATGCAAAAAATCCACTTTCAGCTTATCATACGCTTCGGTTTCAATTCCGGTTTCAATTTTATTTAGGCAGATGGAATTTATGTAGCCGTCGTACTTTTTGCCTGCCGCACTAAAAAATGCAAACACTACATTTTTATTCTCCAAATTTTCATATTTCTCAACGATCATATTGTTACCTACAAACACGATATTTTTGCTTTTGTTGCGTTTTATCATTGGAACAATGCTGTCTAAAGATGAAAATCTAGATACAACAAAAATATTATGTCATTTCCTTTTCGCATAGAGTGTGCCAAATTTGAACCGAGCACACCTGCACCAATAATCAATATTCTCACGTTATCACTCCTTTTTCCCAACCAATACATATTCCGAAAGTGGTTTGCCTTTTATCAATGCCTCTCCAACAACCTGAAAGCCTTCGCTACCGACATATTCTTTCAGTTCTTCGCTTTGCCATTTATGATAGGTTTTAAATCCGGCTTTTTCCATAAGCCATATCGGCAATTTTGGATAGCCCCTTTCATAAACAAAGGTAGGAGCAAACAAAATTCCGTCCTTTTTCAAAACTCTGTGAATTTCTTTTAATGCTTTCTCCGGTTGTGGCATAATATGTAAAGCATTTGCAATCACGACAACATTAAATTTTTCATCTTCATAAGTCAAATTCGTTGCGTCCTGCACACAAAATCGGAGCTGTTCGCATTTGTGTTCGCCTTGATTGCGTTTTTCAGCTTCTTTTATCATATTTTCCGAGTAATCTGTTGCTTCCCACGAGCCGGATTTTCCTGCCATTAAAAAGGTAATCTGTCCCGTTCCGCAAGCCAATTCCAAGACAGACTTCTCACTGTCTATATACTGTTCTGACAGTTTGCAGATTTGCCGATAAGCAGTATCGTTTTTTGACATAAATGCAGTATATATTCTTGCCATTCTTTCCCAAAAGCCTTTGTTTGTGTTATCTGTCATAGAATTGTCCTCCGTTTCCCTGATTACTTTTCGCAAAGCGGACTCATATTACTCTAATCCATGTTCCTCATTTTCCCTGTCTGAAAGCACACTTTCAATGTCTACTTTTTTGTCGTTCAAAAGTCCAGTTATATGCAAATCTCTGTCAGGAATAGGATTCGTGACATGCTCGGCACACAAAATAGGGATGTCTCTTTATGTTTAATCATGAACGCGACATCCCTATTTCTGAATAAGTCTTATAAAAAATAAAAACTACATAGATTGTAAAAGGAATATTTATCTTAACAAATCAAGTAATGTGTATTCTCCCTTTGGAATTTTTGCAGTCCTGTGATATGCCTTTATCGCATTCACAAGTATTTCCGGATTTGAAAAATATCCAAATACATAATCATAAGATTTCACATCTGGCATTCTTAAATTTTCTTTACAAAAGTCACTTGGTTTCTTTCCAGACTTTTTAAATTCTTTATACTGATCTTCCGCAAAAATAATCAGCATTTCTATTTCCGGTGCCGTAATTACATTAATAACATCTATTTTATGTTCGTACGCTTTACTTATTTTAAATTTTTCTCGCCTTGAATCTAATATTCTGATCACAGATATTTTGTCATTAAAACCTTTTCTTAAATATTTCTGTTCAAATTTCTTTCCTTCCCGACAGCGAATCACTGCTTCCTCCAGCATCTCTTCTCTTGAAAAAATGAGCAGATCCGCATCAAGAAGAATATCCATAATAGCATTTTCTGCTGACCCTTCGCAGATACAGGCTTTGTATTTTGCCAATTCCATAACGCACCTCCTATCCAAGAGATGCAGCGATGCTTTTCTTTAGCTGCATATAAGCCTCATACGCAGGAGTAGTTCCCTCCAAAAATCCGCTTTGGTAGGCATCACTCTTCTTAATATCATTTCTTTTCAAAATATTGGACAGATTCTCTGCTGTAATCCCCTCTCTGTTTCTGGTAATAAATATACTGTCATTACGATCATATTCATCCAGCAGTTCCGGATAATGCGTAGAAAAAATCAGCATTCCTCCGTTTTTATTCAACTTTCCATCCATAAAAAAGCGAATCAACGTACTTACAATCTCTTTATTAAAGTGATTTTCTATTTCATCAACAACCAGGCAGCCACCTTCCCTCAAAACCTCCTGTGCTAATGTAAAAGTAATCATTCCTTTTACAGTTCCTGATGAAAGATAGTTATTCAGTTCTACCGGATTATTAAGCACAATCTCTTCTTTCCCTTTAAACTTCAGATGTATAACCGGTTTTTCATTCTTTTCTTCAAAATACAGTTTTTCAATGGTTGGATCCAGATAAGAAATTACTTCTGACGGAATACCATCTGAAAATGGAAGTATATTTACATTGGTAAAAAGCAGCAAGCTGACTACCTTGATATGTTCTCCGGTCTTTTTATTGAATGCAATCATAATACTCACGTCATCAGACAAAAAGCTTTCCTGTTCATCCCTGATCATGACAGGTTCTCTTCCTGAAAAATCCAGCATAGCCTTTCGTGTTGTTATTTCTTCTATCTTCTTTGTCCATAATGATTCTGAAATGATCCGGTACACATTTCCATCAACCTTTGTATTCTTAGATGCAATAACTGTCTGTAAACGGCAGACTTCTTTTCTGGTTTCCGAATAAAAATACATATTAAAAACTGCTTTTTCACTATTCCCCAGTATTTCTTTTGTAACTGCATGATTAATTGGTTCATTATTCATAATACCCAGTGCAAGAAGAATTACTTTTAACATAGATGTTTTTCCAGAAGCATTAACGCCTATAAATGCATTCGTTGGATTTAAATATATATTGGAAAACAAAGAATATAAATCCGCCTTATCTTCCTCTGCGACTCTTTGCTGTGCATAGAAAGGCAGATTCAGCTTTTCTTTAAACAAAGGCAATCCTTCCGCTGTAACTCTCAATAATTTCATATTGCACCTCCATGTTTAAAAACGGATTTTTCGTTGATATTTTTTCTTTACTTCTATTATACCCATAGTTTTAAAAATTATCAACAGATTTTCCGTTTTTAAATTTTATTCATTTTAAATTTTGGAGAAATTTTCTCTCTGTTCCCTGTATTTTTCCCTCTCTCCTCTTGTATATGTGAGAGGGTTCGTAGTTACAGAGCAAGATCCACTCATGTTTAACAGTATCGGCTTTTGAGCCACTGTTACACTTATGAGTTTTCATCTTGATGGGGATTTCGATGCCCCATACCCTCGATGACAGACAGCAGCTGTCTGTTGGCTTCCACTAATGAGTGGTCGCAGCACAATTCTGATATCGGAAGGGACAGCCGATCTCGAATGTGTGACGTCACTTGCGTTCCGGAAGCAAAAAGCGAAAGGAGGACTATGTCTATCAAAAGGCTTTTACATATTACATATTAGATAAAAGCATGTAAAATTTCTTTTACATAGCTTAATTGCGGTCTATTTAGCTTGTTTCCTGACTACTCAGGAAAAATATTTCTACCCTCG
>OGZD01002533.1_pt1 | contig 11021 bp, 5 predicted proteins | sample 1576701 | NCBI WGS metagenome assembly OGZD01 (sample SAMEA3541487, study PRJEB24748) | human gut metagenome | biome: human gut; feature: human-associated habitat; material: faeces | place: China | collected 2012
GAGATAGCCAATCTTTCCGGTAAATAGGTTCAATTCTAGATTGATGATCGTGAAGAGACCTAATCCAAACAGAAAAGAAGCGGCGATCGAATTATCCATATTGAGATATACGGTACATCCAATCCCGATTAAAACTCCTGCAACAATTGCCTTTTTTAATGCGTTTAAGTGTTTCATAATTTCCCCTATATTCTTTTGTAATAAATTCCAGCGTTTAGTATATCATAGATTTGAACAGGTTTGTAGAAAAAATAACAAAAATATAAAATTCTTGCCTGTTAAGGCAACGAAGGAAGGGAGTTTAATTAGTAATTGACATCGCTATCACCAACATGTATAATATTTGGTGATAAAAATTTATGAGATTACGGAATAGGAGGAGAATAGATATGTCAAAGAGAGAAGACATTAAGAAAGTACTTATTATTGGTTCAGGTCCTATTATTATTGGGCAGGCGTGTGAATTTGATTATTCGGGTACACAGGCATGTAAAGCTCTTAGAAATTTAGGTTATGAAATCGTACTCGTGAACTCGAATCCGGCTACTATTATGACAGATCCGGAGACAGCTGATGTTACTTATATTGAACCTCTCAATGTTGAAAGACTTGAGCAGATTATCGCAAAAGAAAGACCAGATGCATTACTACCAAACCTTGGAGGACAATCGGGTCTTAATTTATGCTCGGAATTAGCTGAGGCGGGAGTTCTTGAAAAATATAATGTAGAAGTAATCGGTGTTCAGGTAGATGCGATTGAGCGTGGTGAAGACCGTATTGAATTTAAAAAGACTATGGACAGTCTTGGAATTGAGATGGCAAGAAGTGAGGTTGCATATTCGGTAGATGAGGCGCTTGCAATCGCAGATAAATTAGGTTATCCGGTAGTACTTCGTCCGGCGTACACAATGGGTGGAGCAGGAGGCGGTCTTGTATATAATGTAGAAGAATTAAAGACTGTATGTGCAAGAGGTCTTCAGGCGAGTCTGGTAGGCCAGGTACTTGTTGAAGAATCTATTTTAGGTTGGGAAGAGTTAGAGCTTGAGGTGGTTCGTGACTCTGAAGGTAATATGATTACAGTATGTTTCATTGAAAATATTGACCCGCTTGGTGTCCATACAGGTGACTCATTCTGTTCAGCTCCTATGCTTACAATCTCAGAAGAAGTACAGAAACGTTTGCAGGAAAAATCTCATAAAGTTGTAGATTCTGTTAAGGTAATCGGTGGATGTAATGTACAGTGGGCGCATGATCCAAAAACAGACAGAGATATCATTATCGAAATTAACCCAAGAACATCGCGTTCGTCGGCACTTGCTTCTAAAGCGACAGGTTTCCCGATTGCTTTGGTATCAGCAATGCTGGCAACAGGGCTTACATTGAAAGATATTCCATGTGGAAAATATGGAACATTGGATAAGTATGTTCCGGATGGAGATTACGTTGTAATCAAATTTGCTCGTTGGGCATTTGAAAAATTCAAAGGTGTAGAGGACAAACTTGGTACTCAGATGCGCGCCGTAGGTGAAGTTATGAGTATTGGTAAGACGTATAAGGAAGCATTCCAGAAAGCAATCCGAAGCCTTGAGACAGGTCGCTATGGACTTGGACATGCAAAAGATTTTGATACAAAATCAAAAGAAGAATTGTTGAAAATGTTGATTACACCGACTAGCGAACGTCATTTTATTATGTATGAGGCACTTCGCAAAGGTGCAACTGTGGATGAAATTCATGAATTGACAAAAGTAAAACACTGGTTCATTGAACAAATGAAAGAACTTGTGGAAGAAGAAGAAGCTCTTTTAGCTTATAAAGGAAATCTTCCTTCCGATGAAGCTTTAACTGCAGCGAAAAAAGACGGTTTTTCAGATAAATATTTGAGCCAGATTTTGGAAGTAGATGAAGCCGATATCAGAGAAAAGAGAATCGAGATTGGTGTAGAGGAAGCTTGGGAAGGCGTACATGTAAGTGCTACGAAAGACAATGCTTACTACTATTCAACATACAATGCAGAAGATAAGAATCCGGTAAGTGAAGAAAAACCGAAGATTATGATTCTTGGCGGTGGACCAAACAGAATCGGACAAGGTATTGAGTTCGATTACTGCTGTGTACACGCTTCTCTTGCACTTAGAAAACTTGGATTTGAAACAATTATTGTAAACTGTAATCCAGAAACAGTTTCTACAGATTACGATACATCTGACAAGTTGTATTTTGAACCACTTACATTGGAAGATGTACTTAGTATTTATAAGAAAGAAAAACCGGTTGGAGTAATCGCGCAATTTGGTGGACAGACTCCATTGAATCTTGCTGCTGATCTTGAGAAAAACGGTGTGAAGATTCTTGGAACAGCTCCTTCTGTAATTGATCTTGCAGAGGATAGAGATTTATTCCGTGAAATGATGGAAAAATTAGATATTCCGATGCCGGAATCAGGAATGGCTGTTAATGTAGAGGAAGCATTGGAAATTGCTGAGAAGATTGGTTATCCGGTTATGGTTCGTCCGTCATACGTACTTGGTGGACGTGGAATGGAAGTTGTATACGATGCAGAAAGCATGGTTGGATACATGAATGCTGCAGTTGGTGTGACACCGGATCGTCCGATTTTGATCGACCGTTTCTTAGGACACGCAACAGAGTGTGAGGCGGATGCAATCAGCGACGGAACACATGCATTTGTGCCGGCTGTAATGGAACACATTGAGCTCGCGGGAGTTCATTCAGGGGACTCTGCTTGTATCATTCCGTCAAAATATATTTCTGAGGAAAACGTAAAAACAATTAAAGAATATACAAGAAGAATTGCAGAAGAAATGCATGTAAAAGGTCTTATGAACATGCAGTATGCAATTGAAAACGGAAAAGTATATGTTCTTGAGGCGAACCCAAGAGCATCTAGAACTGTGCCGCTTGTATCAAAAGTATGTAATGTCAGAATGGTGCCTCTTGCAATTGATATTGTGACAAGTGAATTGACAGGAAGAAAATCTCCGGTACCGGAATTGAAAGAACAGGATATTCCTTACTATGGAGTAAAAGAAGCTGTATTTCCATTTAATATGTTCCAGGAAGTAGACCCTGTACTTGGACCTGAGATGCGTTCAACAGGTGAAGTACTTGGACTCTCAAGATTTTACGGAGAAGCATTCTTTAAAGCACAGGAAGCAACACAGACAAAACTTCCGTTGGAAGGAACTGTGTTGATTACGGTAAATGACAAAGATAAAGATGAAGTAGTTGATCTGGCGAGAGACTTCGCGGATACAGGATTCAAGATTCTTGCATCTAAGCATACAGGAAAATTGATTCAGGATGCCGGAATCGAAGTAGAGATTGTGAATAAACTGCAGGAAGGAAGACCAAATATCCTTGACCTGATCACAAACGGAAAGATTGATTTAATCGTTAATACTCCGATTGGAAAAGACAGAAATGTAGATGATAGTTATTTACGTAAAGCTGCAATTAAGAAAAAAGTGCCGTATATGACAACAATGGCAGCAGCGAAAGCAACTGTAAGTGGTATTCAATCATTGAAGAAACCGGGCTGCGGTGAAGTGAAATCATTGCAAGAACTTCACAGTGAGATTAAAGATAAATAAAATATGTTAAAATAAAACTCTGATTTTTGTTGTGGTAAAAGTCAGGGTTTTATTTTTTAGTAGTCTCCTTTTTTACAATTATTTAAAAAAGTGTTTACAGAAACAAGATAGAAAAACAAAGAGTTAAGGAGTATTTTTTATATATCAGATAAAAATATAGTTAAAAAAGTATGAGGAGACAAAAATGAAGAAAAGAAGCAGACAACTGGCAGTTTTGGGAATTATCGGACTGCTGGCAGTTCAAGGGGGAAGTATAGAAACTAAAGCAGCAAAACAGTTAGCACCATCAAGTGTGAAAGCTCCGACATTGACAATTACAGAAATTCTTCCTGACAGTTCTAATGTAGAGGGAGCCGATGCATATGAATTTGTGGAAATCTGTAACAATGCAAACAAAAGTATTAATTTGAAAGACTATCGTTTGTCATATACATATCCGGATACGGGAGTGCAGACTGTATGGTGGGAAACTGCAGAAGATAAAATTCTCGAACCAGGTGAAACTCTTATATTTTGGATTAAAAATGGTTCCAACGATGGTCTGACACTTTCGGATTTTAATAGTAAATTTGGTGTCAGTTTAACAGAGGATCAATTGATTGACATCTCTGTTGGAGGAATGGCAAATAGTGGAAAAAGAGGCTTGTGCCTTACGACTAATGTAGGCGATATGGTAGATAATGTGGTGTATAATGATAATAATGCAGATAATACAACAGCAGATAAATCTATTACTTTCCAGAATCAGTATGTAAATGATGTCTTTACAACAGCAATGACTTCTGACGAGGAAACACCTACTCCTGGCACAATTACAGATAAAGAAAAAGCGATGTACCAGGCATCGATAACAGCACCGGTGAAACAACCGGCAGTAACAGATTATACAGAAACGACATTTAATAATGAAACAGATTCTTTGGCATTTTCAGTGGAAGCTATTTCTGAAGAGTCTACAGTTAAAACAGTCACATTATATATGAAAGACAGTAATCAGTCAGATTATAAGAGTTATAATTTGACACGAAGAAGTGCGGGGGAAAATCGCTTTGAAAGGATATTGAGTAATGTTGATCTTTTAAATAAAAAGAGTTTTTCGTATTATTTTGAAGTGAGCGATGGATATTCTGTCATTACAACGGAAGAAAAGACCGTTAATAATACAGACAGTGAAATGTCTCAAGGGTTAAACCTGAAGAACGGTGATGTCATTACAGACAAACAGCAGATTATAGCAAATGGTTCGCAGCTGCTTATAGATGGAACTGACTATTCAAGTAAGGCTCAGAAATCTATTAGCGGCAGCGGAAAAATTGCTTTTGAAGCTACAGACACGGATGTATTCTTCAAAAACGCAGTGGCAGTAGACGGAGATGTGGTAGGAGTATTCAATGAGGGAACGTATAGTAATGTTGCAACTTATGTATACGATATAAATGCGGACAAGTTTGACGCAGAGAAGAAAACAATTACTGTGGAATTCCATGCGGGAAATAAAGCAAACGTATTAGAGCATAATATTGAAAATAACGATGACTTTACGCTTCGCAATATTCGTATGATTTTGCCGAATGGAAAAACACTGACACCAGTCTCTTATGAAGCCAAGAAAGGTTTAGGTGAAGTGGAGCATGACAATTTGGATCAAGTTCCAAAAGTAAATGTTAATATTCCGTCACAGGAATCCAATATCTCAATGGGAGACGGTGCTTCAAAATATGAAATTCTATATGCAAATTTCCAACTAGAGGATAGTGACTTTGAAGCTATGCGCTATCTTTGGGATACAACAGAAACCACGGATGGAGAGCATACCGTATCCAATGGAGATGAGCAGGTATCGGTAACAGTAGACAATACCGCACCGGAGATTACAAGCAATATTGAGGAGGGAAAGCAATATCACAATGGAACAATAGAGGTTACAAGTAAGGATGCAATTAGCGAGAGCGTTTCAACAGTAGTAACACTTGACGGTAAAACAATTTCTGTTCCGTATGATTTCCGTGCATTGGAAATGGTGGCAGGTGAACATACGATTCAAATTACAGCAAGAGATCAGGTGGGAAACAGTGCACAAAAGGAAATTCATTTTACTACACCGGAAGAATCTGCAAGTCTTGAGGAAAATGTATCACCGGAAAATGGAATGACTGTAAATAGGGCACCGGTTCTTTCTGTGACACCAAAAGACGAAGCAGGGGATGAAATGACTGTTACCTTCAAGAAAGGTGAAAAATATGAGCTGGGAGATACCAATATTGTACAGGACAGTGGTGTAAGTGCAGAGAGTGGAAGCATTGAAAAGGCATTTGAGGAAAATACAGGAAATGGATTTCCTTACGACAGTTTCCAAATACAGCTTGATGAAGAGGCAAATGAAAACACAGTCATTACAGCTCAATGGTCAGGAGAATCAAATAATACCAAGACATTTATGTATGTGTATAACACAGAATCAGAAGAATGGGAGAAGGTAGATGCAAAGCAGACAACAGAAGGTGATAAGATGACACTGGCAGGAGAAGTTGTCTTGAAGAATCATATTGTAGACGGAAAAGTCAGAGTGATTGTGCAAAATGGAGAAGGATACACACCACCACAAAATGGTGATATTCCAGAGATAGCTTCTTATGCAATGAACGAAACTCCGGATAATGTGGAAACACATAATCAAAACGATACTCCACGCGAAGACTATGATTTTACCTTTGCGGTAGAGAGTGATACACAGTATTATAATGAAGATTATGATGGAAATACTGATCAGTCTAATGACGGACAATATCAGCATCAGATGAATATTCATAATTGGCTGCTTGGCAACAGACAGAGAATGAACATTCAGTATTTGTTCCATGATGGAGACATCATTGATGATGAGCCGAATATACAAGAATGGGAACAGGCAGACGCGGCTTATAAAAAATTAGATGTGGCTAAATTCCCGTATGGAGTTCTTGCGGGAAATCACGATGTGGGACACTTAAATGGAGATTATTCAAACTATACACAGTACTTTGGAGAAAATCGTTATTTATCAAATCCATGGTACGGTGGAAGTTACAAAAATAACCGTGGTCATTATGATTTGATTTCTGTAGACGGAATTGACTTTATTATGCTTTACATGGGCTGGGGTATCGGAGATGAAGAAATACAGTGGATGAACGATGTGTTGGCACAATATCCGGAAAGGAAAGCGATATTGAATTTCCATGAATATTTGCTAGCAAGCGGTGGACTTGGCGAGGAACCACAGCGAATCTACGATGAAGTTGTCTCGAAAAATGAAAATGTCTGCATGGTTCTTTCCGGACATTATCATAATGCGAAGACAAGAATTGATACATTTACAAATGCAGATGGAAGTACAAGAAAAGTGTACAATATGCTGTTTGATTATCAGGGACTTATGGAAGGAGGAGCCGGATATATAAGACTGATGCATTTTGATGTAGAGGGACAGCGTATGATTGTAAGAACATTTACCCCTTCTTACGGTGGATCAGATTTTAGCAATTATGGAGATTACGATGCAAAACCATCAGAAACACCAAATCCCGGAAATGAGTTTTCTGTAGAAAATGCTAATTTAAATGATGCAGAAAGCTTTGAAGTGCCATTTTCTGAACTTGGAATTGTTCCAAAAGTGAAAACATTGGAGACAGATGATTTTAAAGTAAATGTGTATAAGGAAGATGTTATAGGAAGTGTAAAACATGTTGAAAGTGGAACAACAGCATCCTATGAGTGGAAAGATGCACAAGAGGGTATCAATGGCTGGTATGCTGAAGTTACAGATGAAAACGGAGGTTTGTCCAGAACGAATGTTTATTATGTAAATGTGCAAACAGATACAGAAAAGCCAGTGCTAACGGTTCCGGAAAAAACAGTTTTAAAAGAAGGCGATACTTTCGATGAAATGGGAGGTGTTACTGCGAAAGATAATGTAGATGGTGATATCACTCATAAGATTATCGTAACAGGAAACAAGACACAAATAAATCGGAGGGAAGCAACAACCATGTTTCAACAACACCAAATGCTGATATAAAGAGTCAAAGTAGTGTTAAAACCAGTGATAAATCGAATATTAAGACGCCATTGCTTTTCACAGTTTTCTCTTTAGTAATTGGAGGCGTGTTTGTAACCGGAATAAAAAGAAGAAAATAGTAGCAATTATAAAATATCTGTATTTCATTTTGTTTGAATTTGTGTTATAGTATTTCAAGAATCAAACGATTGAAAATATTATGATAAATATGAAAAGCATAAATAAAGAAATGAGCTGCATCCTGTGATGTGGCTCATTTTAGTAGGGAGCTGAACATGAAGACAATTTACAATTATCTGAACGAATATAGTGAGAGTGATTTCTATGGAATGCATATGCCGGGGCACAAAAGAAATGAAAAAATGATGGAGAATGATCTGCCTTATAAAATTGATATTACCGAAATAGATGGGTTTGATGATCTCCACCACGCAGACGGGATCATTCGGGAGGCGCAGGAACGTGCAGCGAGATTATATGGTGCAGATGAGACACATTTTCTTGTAAATGGAAGTACGGTTGGAATTCTGAGTGCGATTATGGGAGTGACTGACAAAGGAGACCAGATTCTTGTAGCCCGTAATTGCCACAAATCTGTGTATCATGCCATTTATTTAAATGAGCTGGAACCGGTGTATGTCTATCCGGAATACGATGAGAAAACAGGATTAAACGGGGAAGTAAAAGCAGATGAGATTGCGTTGTTATTGGAAAAAAATCCAAATATCAAGGCAGTTATGATTGTATCACCGACATATGACGGTGTGGTATCTGATGTGAAAAAGATTGCAGAAGTGGCACATGCACATGAGATTCCGTTGATTGTGGATGAGGCACATGGAGCACATTTTGGATTTGATCCGTATTTTCCGAAAAATGCGAATGAAAATGGTGCAGACATTGTCATACATAGTGTGCACAAGACACTTCCATCGCTCACACAGACCGCATTGCTTCATATCAATGGAACGTTTGTAAATAGAGAAAAAGTGAGGATGTATCTACACATGTTACAATCCAGCAGTCCGTCGTATGTATTGATGGCAAGCATAGATGAATGTATGGAATTGATTGAAAAAAAAGGTGAGGATATCTTTTCGGCTTATGTGGATAACTTGCAAAAAATGCGGGAAGAGTTGGGAAAACTTTCTTGTTTGAGGCTTGTCGAGACTTCACATTATGACTGCTCTAAATTTGTGATTTCAGTGAGAAATACAAATATTTCAAGCAGAGACCTTGAAAAAATATTGCGTAGGAAGTATCATTTGCAGATGGAGATGACCTCGGGAGACTATGTGCTTGGAATGACGGCAGTAGGAGACACGAAAGAAGGATTGGAAAGATTTACACAGGCATTGTTAGAAATTGATTGCTCCTTGTCTGCCATGAACAAACAACGAGTGTGGAGAGAACTTCCGAGAACGAGACTTTGTGCAAAAAGTTCTGACGTACTGCATAAAAAGTGCGGAAAACTTTGTGGATGGAAAGAGAGTATCGGAAAAATTTCGATGGAATATGCGTATTTGTATCCACCCGGAATCCCGATTATTGTGCCTGGAGAGCAGATTACGGAGGATGTGATTGCATATTTGGAGATGTATGAACAGCTAGGATTTTCGATTGAAGGTCTGGAAGTGGATAAACAGATAAAGGTGTGGATAAATGAGTAAGATTTTTTATTTTATGGGGAAAAGTGCCTCTGGGAAAGATACAATTTTTAAACAGATCAAAGAGAGGATGCCAAATCTTAAGACAATTGTAATCTATACAACACGCCCGATTCGGGAAGGTGAGCAGGAGGGTGTAGAATATTATTTTGTCGATGAAAAAAGATTGGCTGAGTTCGAGGCACAAGGGAAAGTAATCGAACTTCGCGCATACAATACGGTACACGGAGTGTGGAAATATTTTACTGTGGATGATGGACAGTTTGACGGAGACGAGAATTACATTGCAATCGGGACTTTAGAGTCATATGCAAAGATGCTCGCATATATGGGGACGGATTCATTGGTACCTATATACATTGATGTTGACGATGGAGTGCGATTGTTAAGGGCAGTAGAACGAGAAAGAAAACAGAAAGAGCCAAAATACGAAGAACTGTGCAGGCGATTCCTTGCGGATGCTGAGGATTTCTCTGAGGAAAACTTACAAAGAATGGGGATAACTCACCATTATTTCAATGACAATATGGAAAACTGCATCCAAGAAATTATGCTATGTATTCACCAAGAATTATGATATAATGTTCACGTAAGCAAAGCGATGGCAAGGTTGCACGTCGAGTGAAACTGTATAAGAAAGTGCGTAATAGAAAGGTAATAATATGAGCGGATTTAAAGATGTTGTAGGACACAAAGACATAATTCAATATATACAAAATGCCGTAGAGCAGGATAAAGTATCTCATGCATATATCTTAAATGGCGCAAAAGGCTCTGGAAAAAAGATGCTTGCAAAATTATTTGCAATGACTCTGCAATGTGAGAACAGCCAGTTAGAACCTTGTGGTGAGTGTCGTTCCTGCAGGCAGGCAGACAGCGGGAATCAGCCGGATATCATTACGATACAGCATGAAAAGCCGGGGTCAATCAGTGTAGATGATATACGAGAGCAGCTCAATGGTGACATTATGATCAAGCCATACAGCAACCGCTATAAGATATACATTATTCCGGAAGCGGATCTGTTGACTGTGCAGGCACAGAATGCACTGTTAAAAACGATTGAAGAGCCACCGGAATATGCCATTATTTTTCTGCTGACAGAGAATGCAGACAGTTTGCTGCCGACAATTCGTTCAAGATGTGTCATGTTGAAATTGAGGAATATTAAGGATACTTTGATTAAAAAGTATTTGATGGAGCAACTGCATATTCCGGATTATCAGGCAGATATCTGTGCGGCATTTGCACAGGGAAATATGGGGCGTGCCATTATGCTGGCTACGTCAGAACACTTTAATGAGATTAAAGAAGAAGCAGTTCAGTTGTTAAAATATATTGATGAGATGGAACTGAACGAGATTGTCAGTGCGATAAAAGAGATTAATAAATATAAATTAGAAGTGACAGATTATCTGGATCTGATTACTGTCTGGTACCGAGATGTTCTGCTTTATAAGGCAACAAAAGAAGCAGGAAAAGTTGTATTTAGTGACCAATTGACTTACATCAAGGAGAAGGCAAGCAAAAGTTCTTATGAGGGAATTGAGATTATTCTGGACAGTATCGAAAAGGCGAAAACACGCCTGAAAGCGAATGTAAACTTTGATCTGGTAATGGAATTATTGTTGCTTACGATAAAGGAGAACTAGAATATGACAAGAGTAATCGGAGTAAGATTTC
>OGZD01002536.1_pt1 | contig 11011 bp, 9 predicted proteins | sample 1576701 | NCBI WGS metagenome assembly OGZD01 (sample SAMEA3541487, study PRJEB24748) | human gut metagenome | biome: human gut; feature: human-associated habitat; material: faeces | place: China | collected 2012
TCGCGGCAGACATCTTCTGTAATGCTGTGGGCCAGAGAGCGTGCGAAAAGTGTTTCATCAGCCGAAATACCTTCGGTGTATTCAAAACTGGCTCGGTCAAGATCAGCCGGTTTTGCAGAAATATTATCAGACAAAGCAATATTGCTTTGTCTCATTGATACATGTTCCATGTGTATTTGCTCCTGGATAAAATTTTGAATTTTCATACAATTACTCCTCACCTTAAAATAAAACGGCAGAACCACAAAAGTATCCTGTGATTTTCACATGCTTACTGAATCTATATCTATGTAAATTATCGCCTTTTTTCTTGAAAATATAAGAAAAATAATAATTATAAAAAACGGGAAAACGCCGATTAAATATACATATGGAAGCATGCAGGGTAATTCGGTATCAGAGGGGTCAAAATCTTTTGACCCCAACATCATAATATATAGAATCAAAAAGAAAAGGGATAAAACATGTCTAATATATTACAGGTAACAGATCCTTCTACATATATAGATAATAGAAATGTCCATACAGGCCAGGAGCAGCAAAGCGCCCTGAACAGTTCCCAGATCCAGAATCCTTCTGACCCATCTCGTGTAGTGCGGGCAGATGGACAGAAAAGCGGTACTGCTGGTGACCAGGAAAATGAAAGTGGCTTCAGCGTTCGCAATTATAATGGAAATTATACTGACTTTCTTCAGAAGCTGGGGCAGGAAAATGAAATAAAGGATTCCCTGAGCCGGATCCTGTTCCGGGATGGAGCCTTTATCGCTAAAGGTGATGAAGGTCTGGGTAAAATGGTGCAGCAGCTGCTGGATTCTGCCAGTTTTGAAGATTCTGGCCAGCTGCTGGATTTTTTAAAAATGCAGGGACAGACTAAATTTTCCGGTACTTTCTTTGAAAACCTGAGAACTCTTTTGCAGCAGGAAGGAAACAGAGGCCTGCAGGAAACAGCCCTCAAATTCCTTCAGGTATTCAACAATTATTCCAGCGGTGAGCATCTTTTAGAACAGATGCAGGAACTGACAGATGAAATAAAAGGAATGCTTTACACCTCTGCAAGACAGGAATACGCATCAATTCTGGATCAGCTGGACTGGAAGGCAGAAAATGGGGAAACAAAGGAAAATTCCCAGGTTCTGTTTCAGAAGCTGGTCCCCTTTCTTTCAAGATATATTTCCCGTACCCATGATTATGGCAATGTAAGAAGCAGCGTGATCCAGCTGATCCTTTATGGGGCACGTTATGAAAACGGAAGCAGTGCCCTTCTCAGAAGCCTTTTTGAACAAATGGCAGCGAATAGGGATTTTAAACGTTTTTTTGAAACAGAGCCTGAAGAACTGTATGCTGTACTTACCGGTTCAAAAGGAAAAAAAGGAAATATTTATGGAGATATTTTTGGCTCACTTGTGGAAAGAGGGGCCAAAGGAGAAGCCGGGCTGGAACATGTACAGGATTTTTATCAGCTGATGCGAGGGATGCTGGTAAACGAAAGCGTATATATGTCTGTGAATCATTTTGTCCTTCCTTTTCAATATCAGGGAAAAGAGGCAGTATCTGAATTTTGGATCGATCCGGATGCAGAGAAAAAAGAAGAAGAAAAAGATGGAGGCAGGAAAATACGCCTTCTGGTGGACTTTGAGATCAGGGGATTGGGAGATTTCCAGCTTCTGGCAGATCTCCAGGATCATAAAATATCCATGGAGCTGGGAGTTCCTAAAAATCTTTCTGCCGGAGCCGGAGAGATACAGGCAAAGCTTCAGGAAATATGTACCAGAAACGGGATGCGCGTGAAAATGATGCAGGTGCAGGAACGGAAAGCTCATTACCGTCTGCTGGATGTTTTTCCAAAGATAAGAAAAAAGGAGAATGGTATTAATGTCAGCGTTTGAGCGGTTATTAGAGCAAAAGGCAGTTGCGCTTCAATATTCGCCGGAAAAGGACACTGCCCCGGTAATCGTTGCTTCCGGAATGGGATATATGGCAGAAAAGATCACGGAAGCAGCCAGAAAATCAGGGGTTCCGGTTTATGAGGATGACTCTCTTGCAACTCTTTTAAGCAGATTACAGCTGGGAGCGGCTGTGCCGGAAGAATTATATCAGGCGATCATAGAGATCTATATTTACTTTTTAGGATATGTGCCATCACCGGAGGAAAAAGAAAATGAAGAAAAAGTCGAAAATACCTGACAGAAGATCCAGACACGGACGGGAAATGCTTCTGCTCCTTCTTTCGGGAGTCTTGCTGTTCCAATGGGGAAAGATAGATGCTTTTGCGGCGGCAAAAGAGATTAAAACAGTAAATATCCGTGTTACATCCAAGCTGGAAGTAGGCAGCAAGCTTCCGGATATAAAACTGGAAACGACCACGGTTTCAGATGGAGAAGTGGCAGTAGATACAAGTGGAGGTAAATACAGCGTTTCCGAGGCCGAATGGACGGATAAAAGCTCCAATGAACTGAAAGCTGCTGAAGAGCCTCAGATGAAAGTCACCCTGGAACCGGAAGATGTCAGTGAAGATTATTTTGTTTCCAGCTATAAAAAAGCGAATGTAAAGATCAGTGGGGGCACATTTGTGTCTGCCAGACGAGATGGAGATGAACTGGTAGTTACCCTGCGGGTAAAAGGGATCAAAGGAGACTATGCTGCCCCGGAAGATGCCTGGTGGAATGAAAAAAGCCTGGGACAGGCTAAATGGGAAAAGCCGGATAACACATCCGGTTATTACGAAGTGCAGCTTTACAGAGGAAAAACGAAAGTTTACAGCGTCTCCCAGACCAGTGCAACTCAGTATAATTTTTATCCATATATGACAAAAACAGGAGAGTATACCTTTAAGGTACGCACAGTACCGGGAACGGATTCCAAAAAAAAATATGGTGGAAAAAGCGAATGGATAGAATCCGGGGAGCTTTCCATTACAGACCGGTATGTATCAGATGGTAAAGGACAGCAATCAAAAAATCCTTCCGCAAAGCGCGGAACCACAGATAAAGTAGGCTGGGTAAAAAAAGGCAATATATGGAATTACAGATTTCCGGATGGCTCTATATGCCGGGGTACATGGCAGTCGGTCAACGGATACTGGTATTATTTTGATGTCAATGGCACGATGCTCACCGGCTGGCAGAAGATGGCAAATGACCGGTATTACCTGTATGATACCGGGGAAATGGCAGCCGGATGGGCAAAGATCAATGGACAGTGGTATTACTTCTGGCCATTAACGGAAAATGGGCATACACAGGGAACCATGGCTTATGGAGGCTGGAAGATCATAGGGGCGGATTATTACTTTTTCAGGGAAGACGGCTCCTTATATACCGGCTGGCTGGAACAGAATGGTTCCTGGTATTACCTAAACACACTTGACAACAGCCTTCAGGGAACCATGTTTACCGGCTGGCTGATCCGGGAAGGGAAAACTTATTTCCTGGATGCTGACGGAGTTATGGCTACTGGCTGGTATCAGGTTGACGGGAATTGGTATTATTTTTGGCCGGATTCAGGTGAAATGGCAAAAAACCAGTATATCAATGGATTTTATGTTAATGAGGACGGGATCTGGTACAGGTAAAGATATGTGAGGAATGGAAATGAAAATGATCAGAAAAATACTCCTTTGTGCCGGAACAGGACTGCTGCTTAGCACAGGAAGCTTACAGTCTGTGCCAGGGGGAATCTTTCATATGGATACAGCTTATGGGGCAGAGAGCAGCATCATCGAGACCATGAGTATTAAATTTAACACCACTTTTGGAGATCCGGAGGAAATACCACAGCCCCAGATCACCATCAGCGGATCAGGGGTATCCATTGGGGATATTTATTACAAAACAGAATATGAAAACTGGAAACCTGGTAAAAAGGTACGGATGGAGATCACTGTGGATGCTGCACAGGGAAAGTATTTCCCTGTGTCCCTTGGACGATCCAAATGCCGTGTGACCGGGGCTGATTTTGTATCGGCGAAAGCCCTGGATAATACCACCATGCAGGTAAAAGTGAACTATACGCCGGTCACTGTTCTGGGTGACACAGCTTTAGCAGGCTGGAGCTCACATGACTCAGAAAAGGCAGTGTGGAAGAAGGTAGACTATGCTCCGGGCTATACCCTGACTTTATATGGAAATGATAAAGTGGTGAAACGGATGACAGTTACAAGTAACTCTGTCAGCTTAAAGGAGTACATGACAGATCCGGACAAGATCTACTATTATCAGGTAAAAGCGGTTCCGGTTACGGCAGAACAGAAAAAATACTTAAAAGAAGGGGAATTTGTTACATCACAGGAACAGGATATAGATGACAGTGCGGAAGAGGAGAAAGAAAAAGAACATGCAGCATGCGGTACTGGTCCAGGCGTAGCAGGTTCTCTAAAGGGAGACAACTTTGTTATGCCGGATGGGACTCTGGCAGTCAATACCTGGAAGCTGGTGGGAGGTATATGGTACTACTTTAACGCTGAAGGAAACCGTACCAGGGGATGGCTCCTGTATGGTGGAAAATGGTATTATTTTGATGGAAATGGATGTATGAAGACCGGATGGGTGAACACAGGAAACGGAAAATGGTATTACTTAAACCCGGATGGGGATATGAAGACCGGCTGGCTGAACACAGGAAACGGAAAGTGGTATTACTTAAACCCTGATGGAAGTATGAAGACCGGCTGGGTGAACACAGGAAATGGAAAATGGTATTACTTAAACCCGGATGGGGATATGAAGATCGGCTGGCTGTATGATAAAAATATCTGGTATTATCTAAATAACGATGGATCTATGGCAGTAAACCGTTCTCAGGACGGCTGGTACCTTGGAGCAGACGGCGCAGGCCGAAAGGAGTAAGAAATATGAGTTTAGCACCGATAACAGGAGATGGGGGAAAGTTAGCTGCACAGGCAGCGGATCAGACACAGAAGACAACACCGTTCCAGGAATTTCAGGGGATACTGAAAAATGGGCTGAATGCCATAAAAGAAGATATGGATTCTATTTTCGAAGAAGCTTCTGCTTTATATCAGATCCCTTCTAAACTTCTCAGGGCGGTGGCAAAGGCAGAGTCAGGGTTTAATCCAAAGGCTGTATCCAAAGCAGGAGCTATGGGTGTGATGCAGCTGATGCCGGGAACAGCCCGTTCTCTTGGAGTAAGCGATCCTTACAATGCCAGACAAAATATCCTTGGAGGGGCAAAATACTTAAAACAAAATCTGGACCGGTTCGGAGGAGACGTAAGCCTTGCACTGGCAGCTTATAACGCAGGTCCGAACAGTGTGACCAAATACGGAGGCATCCCACCATATAAAGAAACCCAGAATTATGTAAAAAAGATCATGGCGGATTATACGGGAAACAATACGATCCTGGCAGGACGTACGGTGAGTACCGGAACATATGGGAAAACATCCGGCAGTACAGCAGTGAGCAGCCTTATCGGAAGTGGCCTTACAGGAAGCGGTCTGACAGCAGGCAGTCTTTTAGGCAGCTTTGCGGGAAATACAGGTCTGTCCGGCGCCGGCAGCCTTGGTACACTTCTGGCAGCAGGAAAGGGAGAGAACCTTTCCGGGGAAGACTGGTCTAATATGGTGCAGATCCTCCGTCTTCAGATGATGATGAATATGGGTAAGGATACGGGTACGCTGATCTGACAGACAGATACCGGATTGCCGCGCGCTTTGCACTCCCGCAATTTCGGCCTTTTGACCCTGGTATCAATAAAATAAGGCATTTTGCCGATAATAAAAACAAATGGTTATTTGATGATATTCATAGAAGATACAAAGGAAGGTGAAACATCATGCAGGTGCAGAATAACATAGCATCCATAAATGCTGCCAGAAATCAGGGGATCGAAACAGGAAAGCTGAAAAAGTCCCTTGAAAAGCTGTCTTCCGGCTTTCGGATCGTCCGTGCGGGAGATGATGCAGCTGGACTGGCGATCTCGGAAGGTATGCGCAGCAGGATCAACAGCCTGAACCAGGCGATGAGAAACATTGATGACGGCATCGGACTTACCAATGTAGGAGATGGCGCTTTGACAGAGGTCCATTCCATGCTCCAGAGACTGAAGACTCTGGCTTTAAAATCTGCAAATGGAACTTACGATCAATCCAACAGGGAAACCTTGAACATGGAAAAAGACCATATCCTTGAGGAGATTGACAGGATTGGTTCTACCACTAAATTTGGAGAAATCTCCCTGTTTTCCAGGGCAGATGCCAATACAAATACAAATACACAGGGCTGGCAGCCGCCAGTGCTGAACGATACGATCCCGCTCCAGATCGGCGGTTCTACTCAGTCTGGAGAAGTTCTGGATGTAGAACGCTATTATATAGGAAGCAGGGAACTACAGCTGGATCAGACAGATTTTTCTGATGTAAAAAAGGGACAAGAATCTGTGGGATACATTGAAAACGCGATAGAGGCTGTTTCTAAAGTCAGGGCATCCTTTGGAGCTGCTTATATGCATCTGGATCACACCCACAATAATTTAAGCGTTACAAGTGAAAACATGCAGGCGGCAGAAAGCCAGATCCGTGATACCAATATGGCAGAGGAGATCACAAAATACACCAGCAGTAACATCGTCCTACAGTCCTCTAATATGATGCTTACAAATGCAAATAATCTCCCTCAGACCATACTTGAACTTTTAAAATAAAAATGAAAGAAATAATGAAAAACAGGCTTATGTTTTTTTAACATAAGACGATATATATATATAGAAAGAAAATTCTGCTGTTCCAGAAAGGGCCCTTGGGGCAGTAGAAGACAGAGGAAAGGAGTCCACTGCCATATTTTCTTTTATAAAAGGAGGAATTCATTATGGTAATTCAGCATAATATTGCAGCGATCAATTCTTACAGAAACTTAAGTATCAACCAGAACGCACTGAGCAAAAACTTAGAGAAGCTGTCTTCCGGTTACAAGATCAACCGTGCAGGCGATGACGCAGCAGGTCTGGCTATTTCCGAGACCATGCGTTCCCAGATCAATGGTTTAAACCAGGCTGTAAACAACGCAAACGATGCAGTTGGTCTGATCCAGACAGCAGAAGGTGCTATGACAGAGACTCACTCCATGCTTCAGCGTATGAAGACTCTGACTACCCAGGCAGCAAACGGTACTTATACCACAACTGCAAGAAACAACATCAAGGCTGAGATCGACGCACTGAACAAGGAGATTACCCGTATCGCAACTACTACAGAGTTTAACGGTGAAAAACCTTTAAATCCTGCAAAGAATGATGCGCCCCTGACTTTCTTCATCGGTGCTACTGCAGATAAGACCAACGCAATGACCGTTGGACAGTTGAAAATGACAGCGGAGGCATTAACTGTTGATAAGATCAAAGTTGAGACTACAACGCTTGCATTCCAGGCAATGAAATCTGTAGATGCTGCAATTGAGAGAGTATCTACTTACCGTGCGACCCTTGGTGCTGCCCAGAACCGTCTGGAGCATACGGTAAACAACCTGAAGGTAACTTCTGAAAATATTACATCAGCGGAAAGCCGTATCCGTGATACTGATATGGCAGATGAGATCACAGCTTATACAAAGAACAACATTCTTTTACAGGCTGCTCAGTCTATGCTTTCCCAGTCCAACGCTATGCCTCAGGGTGTATTAAGCATGCTGCAGTAATCTTGAAATTGATTCTGCATCTTTTAGGGGATCTGCTTTGCGCAGATCCTCTTTTTTTAAATATGTCCTTTAGAACTTAAAAAGAAGGTAACCGATGATGAAAAAAACCATATCACAGTGTATGATCGTGAAAAATGAAGAAAAAAATATCCGCCGTGCCCTTTCCTGGGGGAAGGATATCATGTGTGAACAGATCGTAGTAGATACAGGAAGCAGTGACCGTACTGTGGAGATTGCCAGGGAAATGGGGGCAAAGATATTTTTCTTCCCATGGATCAATGATTTTGCTGCTGCCAAAAATTTTGCCATTGACCAGGCAAAAGGAGACTGGATCGCCTTTCTTGATGCAGATGAAAGCTTTACTCCGGAGGATACAAAGAAGATACCGGAGATATTGGAATATGTGGGAGACGATGTAGATGGTCTTCTTACAGGGATCGTAGATCTGGATGAAAACAACCATATCACAAGCGGCGGCACCATGATCCGATTCTTTGTAAACCGGCCGGACCTGCGCTATGTAGGAAAAATACATGAACACCTGGTCAGAAAAGGAAGATCCGGACTGCATCTGACCGATGCCACAAAGCAGCTGGCTTTCCTCCATACCGGATACCAGGAACAGGAGAAGAGGGATAAGTCCAAATTTGAAAGGAATCTGAACATCATCCTGGAGATCCTGAAGCAGGAGCCTGAAAACTGTGATTATCTTGGATATCTGGGAGACACCTATTCTTCAGACGGAAAAAATGAAGAAGCAAGGGATGCATACAAAAAGGCGGTGGCAGCCATGCCGGAAAAACTGGAGGTATATGATCAGCGAAGTTCTTATACCTATACAAACCTGTTAAGGGTCTCCCAGTGCCTGAACGCACCGGAAGCCGAGGTGGAAGCTATTTACAAAGAAGCAGTGGAAAAGCTTCCGAAAGAGCCTGATTTTGACTGTGTTATGGGGGAATGGTACTGGAGAAAGGGGCAATATGAAAAAGCAGTACAGATGTATGAACTGGCTATAGCAAAGCTGGAAACCTATGGAACAGTGAACAGGGGGATCATTACCACTTCCATGCTGATCCAGATGTATGAGTGTCTGGGAGAAGGCTGCAGAAGGCTGGGAGATTACCAGAAAGCGGTTCGTTATTGCGTGATCGTACTGAATACTGACCATAAAGATATGAATGCGCTGCTGACTCTGATCAACTGTTTTACAGAGAGCAATGTCAGCGCAGAAGAGGTAGTCCAGTTTTTAGGGAAGATTTATGATTATTCTGATATAAAAGACAAGGTGATCCTTCTGCGGGTGGCTATGGCAATGGGCAGAAAGGATCTGGAGCGGATGTTCAGGGGAATCCTCCTTCCTCAGGAGAGGGAAGAGTTTGATGCAGCCATGGAAACGGCCCAGAGCGGGGCACCGCTGTCATAGACTTTTTTCAACTCTTCCATGAGAAGAGGAAGCTCCCATTCGCAGGTGCTGTTATCAAAGCTGTTAGGATCTGCGATAGAAACATTTCCGTCAGGAAGGAGCTTTGTGATCAGGACAAAGTGACCGTTTTGCGTCAGGCTTCCCTTACCCATAAGGGCGACCAGGATATGACCGGAAGAAAGAAGGGAAGCCGCGTTCTGGGGCGAATGGTCTGTTACAGATTCTACCTGAAAGCCATAGGCAGTAAGGACAGATGGGATCAGACTGTGATAGGAGCCGCTCTGGGGGGCATAATAGCCATTGGCAGAAGACCAGTCTGCGATCGTTACCGGGGTAATGGCTTCTCCGCCATTTGTGAAGCTGGAGATGAGCATGGCTGCGGCGGTAGGACCACATCCATACTGGAGCATGGGATCTGAACCGCCGTAGAGATAACTGCTCCAGCGGGTATCTCCCTGATTATAGTAGAACATCGGTCCCATACTGGTATCCAGGATGGCAGCATCATAAGAACTGCCATCTGATCCCGTCTGAGCCTCCATATGCAGGTTTTCTGCTTTTCCAAGGATCACAGGAGATGTATTTGCAGTCACAGGAGATGTATCTGGGATCCCCTGTGTCCCGGAAGTATCCTCTGAAAGCTCTGTTTGTTTTTGGATTTTTGGTTCTGGCTGGGTCTGCTTTTTAAGAAAGTCTTCCAGTTCATGAAATTTCTGGCTACTGGCAGTCTGTACAAAGGAAATACCGGATCGTGCGTCTTTTATGACCTGGGAAGAAAAGCCTGGGCAAAAATAAAAGCTCAGGCTGGCAGTGATCACTGAAACTGTACCGGTAATGGAAAGCTGGATCATCGTTTTCGCAAGTTGGAACTGTTTCAAGGTTTTATTTATCTGTTTTTTTTGATTCTTTAAAGTTCTATCTTTCATTTTTATCCATTTATTTCTCATCCGTTAACGAAGGGATACACGGGCCAGGACAGTCTGACCAATGGTATTTAAAGGACACTGCTGGCATACGGCGCCGATCTTATGTGCCTCCATAGGCATGCCGTAGACAACACAGCTGTTCTTGTCCTGTCCGATGGTATAGGCGCCGTTTTTGCGCATGCGCAAAAGACCGGCAGCTCCATCTGCTCCCATTCCTGTGAGAAGAACGCCGATGGCGTGTTCCCGCACATGTAATGCAACTGAGTCAAAAAGCACATCCACGGAAGGTCTGTGTCCGTTTACCTTTTCTCCTTCCTGTACACTGACTGCATAGGAGTTTCCAAGAGGTACCACACGCATCTGCAGACCTCCGGGAGCTAAAAGCATGAGACCTTTGCGGATCCGGTCCCCGTTTTTCGCCTCCCGTACTTCCATTTTGCAGATCCTGTTTAAGCGCTCTGCATACATGGCTGTAAAACCGGCAGGCATATGCTGGGTGATCACAACTCCGGGAGTATCTGCAGGAAAATTCTTTACTACCTCGAGAATGGCTTCTGTACCTCCGGTAGATGCCCCGATAGCGATCACGGTTTCAGGGGAAGCACCCAGAGGAATCTTTGGTTTCTGCAGGAAAGTATTTCTGGCAGGAGGTAAAGAAGAAACCTTGCGGATACCACCTGCCTGAGGGTCTGCAGGAGCAGAAGGAAGGTGTACGTGGGAAGCAGCCGCTACCATGAGTTTGGAACGGAGCATAGAAAGAAAGATCTCTTTAGACAGTCCATTGGCTTCATCCGGTTTCCGTACAAAATCCACAGCTCCGGCTTCCAGGGCATCAAAAACCCTCAGGTTCAGGGAAGATACCAGGATCACCGGGATAGGGTGGACCGGAAGAAGCTGCTTTAAAAAATCAATGCCTGACATTCCCGGCATTTCAATATCCAGGGTAAGCATATCCGGCTGCAGCAGCGGGATCTTTTCCTGGGCGTCAAGGGCATTTACTGCATATCCTACAA
>OGZD01002542.1_pt1 | contig 10982 bp, 10 predicted proteins | sample 1576701 | NCBI WGS metagenome assembly OGZD01 (sample SAMEA3541487, study PRJEB24748) | human gut metagenome | biome: human gut; feature: human-associated habitat; material: faeces | place: China | collected 2012
TGCCTGGCGGGTAGTTTAACTGGGGCGGTTGCCTCCCAAAGAGTAACGGAGGCGCTCAAAGGTCCGCTCAGCCCGGTTGGCAATCGGGTTTCGAGTGTAATCGCACAAGCGGGCTTGACTGCGAGAACGACGGTTCGGGCAGGGACGAAAGTCGGAGATAGTGATCCGGTGCCGGCGCACGGGCGCGGCATCGCTCAACGGATAAAAGGTACCCCGGGGATAACAGGCTGATCATTCCCAAGAGTCCATATCGACGGGATGGTTTGGCACCTCGATGTCGGCTCGTCGCATCCTGGGGCTGGAGCAGGTCCCAAGGGTTCGGCTGTTCGCCGATTAAAGCGGCACGCGAGCTGGGTTCAGAACGTCGTGAGACAGTTTGGTCTCTATCCTCTGCGCTCGTTGGAATCCTGAGGAGGCCTGCCCATAGTACGAGAGGACCTGGGTGGACGGACCTCTGGTATGCCGGTTGTCGCGCCAGCGGCATGGCCGGTTGGCTACGTTCGGGAGGGATAACCGCTGAAAGCATCTAAGCGGGAAGCCTGCTCCAAGATTAGGATTCCTTGACGCTCCCCGGAGCGTTTGTAGCCCGCATGTGGAACACGTGTTCGATAGGCCGGAGGTGGAAGCCCCGCGAGGGGTGGAGCCGACCGGTACTAACGGGCGAACGCGGCACACTTTCCAACCCTTTCCTTTGTGGTGGGTTGGGTCTCGTCCTGTGGTGGTTTCTTTCGTTGGATGGCAAGGAGCGTTGTTTCTTGTGGTCACGATGACGATACCGGTGAAGCGTTTGGTTGTTCGCGTCCGTTGTCCGGTTCCCGGACCGCCACGATCGGAATCGTGGCATGGTTCCGTTTGCCGGCCGATCCCCTGGTGGGTTGGCCGTTATATTGGTTTTGCGGTGGTCATGGCCCAGGTGAGACGCCCGGTCCCTTTCCGAACCCGGAAGCTAAGGCCTGGTCGCGGCGATGGTACTGCACTCGAGAGGGTGTGGGAGAGTAGCACGCCGCCGCATTCAACGTCGGGGTTCCCGTCGAGCGTGACGCTCCGGGAACCCCCTTTTTTTGTCTTTTGGTTCGTGTTTCCCGCGGCGCGCGGGAGGCTCCCAATCCACAACATTCAACTTAATAATATGAAGATCCTTGGTAGAGCGCTCCGCTCCCAAGGATCTTTTTGTATTTCTGGGCAAATAATCGCCATTCCGGCAAACTGCCCGGCATAACGGAATGGTGGCTCAGCAAAGCCGGGCCAAGAAAGGGAAGGCCGGGAACGGCCGCAAATCCATGTCACAGTCCATTGCGCGAAACAATAACACGGCAACGCAAGATGACGAGAACATCTCCATCAATCTTATTCTTGCCATTCTGTCAACTGGAATCATGGCCTTCATTGGCATCCTTACGGAAACCCTCACCAACGTGCTTTTTCCCTGGATTAATGGCGGAATTCCACGTCGACACGTCCACTGTTCAATGGCTGAGACCGGCTATCTGCTTACGGTAGCGCTTGTCACGCCGCTCTCAAGCTATTTCAAGCGCAAACTGAAGTTGCGTACCATCTTCCTTACCGCAATCGTGCTCTGCATCACCGGCTGCCTGATGGCAGCTTGCACGTTGAACTTTCCTATGCTGATGACCGCGCGAATACTACAGGGAGCGGGCACGGGAATCGCGCTTCCGTTGATGTTCAATATCATTCTTGAACAGTCTTCGAAAAGCAAAATCGGCATGCTGATGGGCGTTGGAGGCATGGTGGTGGCCGTGGCGCCGGCACTCGGACCGACTGTGGGCGGTCTTGTCGGCACGTTCATGCCGTGGCGTTGGATTTTCGTGATTCTGCTGCCGTTCCTGTTTGTTTCGCTGGTGTGCGGCCTTAAAACGATTCATCAGGTCACTCCTACCGAAGAGGCGCATATCAATCCGCTGCATGTGCTTTGCCTAGCAGTCGGATTCGTCTGTTTCGTGTTTGCGCTCGACCGTGGCGGATCCGCCGTTACCGCAGTGAGTAATGGGGATACTTCCGCGACTACGCAATGTGTGATTGCAGTGGTTCTGCTGCTGATTGCCATGGCCGCTTTGCTAGTGTTCGCTTGGGTGTCGCATCGTGCGTTCTCGCCGCTGGTTCGTCTGACCGTGTTGCGGAGCGTGAAATTCCGTTGGCATTTGCTTGCGTATGTGCTGCTGCAGTTTGTGACGATCGGTTACGGCTATATGATTCCGAACGCTTCGCAACTGGGATTCGGCGCGTCTGTGCTTGCCGCAGGCGTGGTGTTGCTGCCTGGCGCGTTGCTGGGAGCGGCTAGTGCTCCGGTTTCGGGATCGCTGCTTGATAAGTTCGGTCCGGTCCGCCCGATGTTCACTGCCATGCTCGCCGACCTGCGTGCCTTCGCGTCCAAACGATAGCTGCTGTGCTCACGGTACGTGAGTTCGTGTTCGGATCCCTCCACTCGCTGGAAGAATCTGGACAATTCGGGGGTGTATGTGCGGGCAGATTCCTCCAGTGGGTGGGAGAATCCGGATGCTGGGAAGTATACCAACGTATCAATTCCTCCAGTGGGTGGAGGTTTCAGGACGTTTGGAGGCCGGTGCGCGGGTGTTTTCCTCCAGTGGGTGGAGGTTTTCGGACTGTAGAAGGCCTATGGGCGTACTGATTGTTCCAGCCACTGGAGGAATTCGGACTGTGAGAATCTTGGCAGCGGGCTGATTCCTCCAGTGAGTGGGCGATCTGGGACGCTGCGACACGCCGATTTGGGGTTTGAAAGAAACTGTTGTATCCTAATCAAGTTGCGTTTCGCGGATAGACACTGTGAGACGTTGCATAATTGGAGAATTCGCCTAGTGGTCTATGGCGCACGCTTGGAAAGCGTGTTGGTGTAACAGCCTCACGAGTTCGAATCTCGTATTCTCCGCCAGTAGGGCTTCCGGATGATTCCGGAAGCCTTTTTTTCATGCCCAAAATGGCGGAATTTCAACGTTTTTGGCGTTTTTTCAACGATTACCCCCTCTCCTTCATCATCCTTTTCGACCTGTCTTTTACAGTAAGATAGGCGGCAAGATAAGCGGTGCCGCTTAAGCACTTGAGCGGCAGACTTCAGAGTCGCCCGCTTGGCAGCTTTTACGTCGGTTGAAATTGATCATCATGGCACGCACTTCACAAAGCACACGGCCAGCCAGTCGACGACGCCGGTTCGGCAAGATTGAGAGAAAAGTCGGTGCCAACGGGTAGATCTCCTACGACGCCTCATACATACCGCCCGTCGAAGCCCGATCCCAGTATCCGCATCTTCCTGCGCGCATTCACAAGCGATTCGACGAAGGCGATGAGACCTAGGCGGAAGCATGGCTCAACGAGGCAAAGCGGTTGATTGACCTGAACGCATGGGCTCCGACGGAGGTCACGGACAATGCTGATGCCGGCAGCAAGGTGCTGTTCCGTGATTACGCAGCCGACTATGTGGAAAAGCGTCGCAAGGCGAACAACGAGCCGATTCAGCAGACCACCAAGGAAAAGTACCAGCAGTATCTGCGCGACTACCTGAACCCGGTTCTGGGCAACAAGCCCATGGCTGCCATCAGGCCTGCGGATATTCGCCAGTGGTACGACAGCATGTACGTCACCAAGGATGGCCGCGGCGAAAGCATTCGCCGGCATGTGTTCGAACTGCTGGACGGCATCATGTCGCACGCGGCCAATGCGCCGCTGGACGATTCCGGCACCACGTTGATCAAGCGCAGTCCAGTTCAAGGTTCCGCGCCCTGCCACGAAGCATGTGCACAAGATTGCGACTTATGCACAGGTACAGGCCATCGCCGATCAGATGCCGCCGAGCTTGGCATTGGCCGTGGCGCTATCTGGCTTTCTGGGACTGTGCCAAGGCGAAGCATTGGGCCTACAACGCCATGATTTTGAGCTAGACGAGCAACCGCCGATCCTGAGACTGCAGCGCTTGCTAAGAACGCCGTAACACCGAATGCCACGACGTCCGAAGAGAGCGCACAAAGTTCAGCCAATACGTCAAGCACTCAGAAGGCTGCTTCACTAGACACCATTCCTTCTGACGCCAAGAACTCCGCTCTTCAAGTATTGGCGAACACCATTGCCGTCATGCCTTCCGATGCCCGGCTGAGCGTGCTGAAGGCCTTGGACGACAGTCAACGCGCGAAAATCCTCAAGCTGTTACCTCTGGATGTGCAGGTGGATACGGTTCAGCGACTTATTCAGGCGCTCGCCTGAATGGCGCACTCAATAAGCACGGAGAAATCCACTTAACAAATTCAACCAACTTCTACCAGAAGCCAACAAACTCCAAGACCACTGGACTCAACCAAGACAAACGGGCTCATCAAAGGCAACATGCCATGAGTCAATCTCATTGCAACCAACAAAGCCTATTCGGTCTTATTCTGAACGCCTTATTTCACCGCAGAATCACTTGTTTTCGTTGAAATTCCAACGATTTCACGACCACACATCTAGTTCAAGCTTCAGCCGTTTTCAGCCTTTGCGCTCCTTGGAATAACGTCATATCCTGAATTCCAGCTTCCCGGGGGCCGGCAAAAACTTGGGGAACATGCACCGGTGCAGCCAACAACCACAACAGAACCATCTAGGGCGAAGTGCGTCCGAATTCGACGGAAGCACTTCGCTCCTCAGGCTCTGTTCCGCACGAGAGCAAGGAAACATATGGCTGCAATTCCAACGAAGAATGACTACCCGCGCCTCACCGCCAAGCCAGCACAAGTGGCGGAGATGCTGGGCTACGAGGACGTGAAAAGCGTTTACGGATTGATCAGAACCGGAAAGATTCGCGTTCGCAAGGTAGGCAACACGTTTCTGGTGAATCTCACCAGCGTGCGCGAATTCGCAGGTGAGGAGTGAGCATGGCAACCTCATACGAGCGAGTGCTCGAAGCCGCGAGACGCTATCCTCGAGATCTCAGGCTCCAAGAGCTTCCGCGCGACACCTCCGGAAGACAACACGCTCAGTGCAGCTGCCTCGCCCATGACGGAGACAGCGGCACTTCACTGCACATCACCTACGACCAGTCCAACGGCAAAACCATGCTGCACTGCTTCGGAGCGGAGCACTGCGATATCGCTTCCATTGCCGGTGCACTTGGATTGAAAATCATCGACCTGTTCGATCAACAAAGCGGACCTCAAGGCCATGCCGATTACAGCGGCTACAACAGTTACAGCTGCGATAGCCGGCTCACTGCCGCCGATTTGGCGGCCATACGGCATGCGAATGTCACGAACGCTCCGCTTCTCAGCAGAAATGAGACAACGACGATTACACCTGCACACACGGAAAACTCTGCGGAAATCAGACAGCGGTACGAGATGCCCGAACCATACTTGGAACCATTGGCCCTAGGCCGATCCCCTATGTTCGCCGCCATCTGCGCAGCTATTGCAGTTCAGCCAAACACCGGCCTGCTGTACGGCACTTGCCCAAACTGCGGCGCAGCTGACTCGCTCACTGTGCTGTATTCCCCACTGGAAAGCGCCACATTGCTCCGCTGCAGCACTTGCCAAGCCGACGATGTGTTCAACGCGCTGAACGCTCCAGCTACGCTGGCTTGTTCCAATGGCTATGAAGCAATGATCTACGACAGCGAGCGCGGCACAGCATATGAATATGCGGACGGTCTGATTGTTCGTCGCTCTCCCCCCAAGCGAATCTCGCAAAGCGGCAACACCGCCGACAAGCACCCGTTGTGGATGGCCGCCGACGCGAAACGTGCCATGGCATCGGGCAAGCCAGTGTATCTGATAGAGGGAGAAAAAGATGTCGGCACATTGCGAGCGCTCGGCTATGCCGCTGTAACCGCAGCGGGAGGTGGCGGCAACTTCGCCGCGAAACTGGATCTTGATTCAGCGCGTTTAGCCCTTAGTGGGGCTGATGTGGTTGCCATTGTGGATAAGGACGACACCGGCACTCGCTGGAAGGAGCAAGTGGCGCAGACACTGACACCGTTCGTGCGGTCGTTGACGTTTATCCAGGCGGCTGGGTGAGGCTTACGACGCTTCCAACGCGGCGATGAGCGGCTTGGAGTTTGAGATTTTGCCAAGCGAAAGCAGCCAGCCTGAGTCTGAGCTTAAGACTGAACTGACGCCCCGTGCCTATTTGCTGACCCGTTTGGCTGATGTGAAACCGGAGCGACCGTTGTGGTTGCGGCCGGGCCATATTCCCAAAGGAAAGATCGTACTGATTGACGGCGATCCGGCGACTGGCAAAAGCACCTTGGCCTTAGATATCGCAGCTCACGTCACCACGGGAACAGTATGGCCGGATGGGTCTGCTGGATGCGACCCCGCAAACGTGCTGCTGCTGACTGCGGAAGATGGACTGGCGGACACCGTGAGCCCACGCATTCGCGCCGCACAAGGCGACGCATCCAAGATGTTCGCCCTATCGGAAGTTTTCAAGGATGGCAAGGAGGTAGCGATTACGCTCACCGACGCACTGCCACAGATAGCACAGGCTGTGCGTGAGCAGCATATCGGCCTGATTGTCGTGGATGTGTTGATGTCGTTTTTGGGCAGCGACACCAACGGCTACAAGGGTCAGGATATCCGCGCGCAGGTGATGGCTCCGCTCAAAAGGCTGTGTGAGGAAACCGGCTGCACGGTTATCGCGCTGCGACATCTCAATAAGGGCCAAGGAGCGGCGATATATCGCGGAGGCGGCAGTATCGGCGTCGTCGGCGCAGCACGAGCCGCTTTTCTGATGGCAAAGGATCCGGAGAATGGGGAGCAGCGGCTGTTCGCACCGGTCAAGTTCAATCTGGGTCCGATGCCGCGAGCCCTGGCCTACCGGTTGGAGGGTAATCCGCTGCTTGGCTGCGCACATGTCCGCTGGCTTGGCGAAACGGACGATACGGCGGAATCGCTCAACCAGAGCGCTTACGGCACCAGCGAGCGCGAGGACAGTGACGTGCGTACGTTCATCCAAGACTACTTCGACCACAACAAGGAGCTCACACCGGATGGCTTGTATTGGGGTGTGCCGTCGTACAGAGTAATCAACGAAGCGAAAGGCGAGTTCAGCAAGCAGCAAGTTCTGGACGGCAGACGACGCCCAAAGCCACTGCTGGCAAGCAAGAAGTACGGCAACATGTGGTGGTGACTGTCGCCGGATTATGCGGATCATCCGAATCAGGAAAGCTCTGAAGATTTGAGTGCGGAAGCCACGGACACCCTCAGCGGTGAACAAACTGAGACTTCAGAAGCAACTGTGCCGGATCCGGTCGCTGTCACAAGAGCTGCTGCCATCTTGCCGTTTTCGTCAAAACCAAGCTATTGCAACGTTCCGCACGAACCAGACAAGACGGTGTTTCCCACCTTGTCCGACGATGCCGATCCGTGGGCGATCCGGAGAAAACGCAAGATTTGCAATGCCTTACGGCAAACGAACCGACATCTGAACTGGCAAGACGGCAAGATGGCGCGAGCGAGAACGCCACTCATCATCCCGCAACAGGCGAAGCCGACGGTTCCGTCACAGACATTGCCGGATGGAAGGCGAGTCTCCCTCCCTACGCAACAGACCTGCACTACCAACAGCTCAACGCCACGCAATTGAATGAGCTCATCGGTAAGGGAGGCCTGTGGGCCAGCAAAGCCCGTCGCGAGATAGCCCGGCGAGAGTGCGAATAGCAGCTGATCCTAGAAACTGCTGCAGCGAGTTCGCTCAGCAAGGCGTGAGGCAATTCAATCCACAGCGAACTGCACCGCGCCTTTTCAAATACGCTCATTAATCCAGCGCAAAAAGACCATCTTTGATTGCAAGATCTATATACTGTCGAACAGTCACCACACCCTTGCGTCTCTCAACGTTAGACTCATATAAGGCAAGGCACTGTGCCGTAATTGGCCATCTAGCAAGTCTCTGGAGCCTATCAGGATCTCCATGCAGGGTAATTCCATAGAGAACATCAAAAAGTAAATCCACACCGCTGGAGTAACTACCATCAGCATTAGAAAACACAATCTGGCTCTTATTCCCCTGGCTAGGCGTATCTTTTTCCAGCAGATCTACCGTATGCAGCACATCTGGAGACGCGTCGTCTGGGATAAGACGCCTAAACGAATCAATCACTTTCGCCAATTGAACTTCATCCGAGGAATAATATTTGCGCAATAGCATCCCTTCAATAATCAGCTGACTATACCTTTTCTTAGTTTTTTCTCCAGAGCCGCCAATCGTCACTGCCTGAGGGCGACCGACATTCTTCATAATTAGCTCGTATTCGTCAACGCTATCCAGAAATAATTGGAGACGAAGTCGGTCATCCAGCTTTTCCGCCTCGCCGTCCTCCGCCGCATCTTCCATGTAATCTTCAATACGGCCTCCGAGAGCATTAGCAATAGCTACGGCGTCTTCTAGAGGTGCCTGGTTAAACGGATGTCGACCCGACAGATATCCATTTAGTCTTTTCTCACTCACGTTGGATCTCCGGGCTAATTCATGAAAATCCAAGTTCGACGCGTTAACAGCATCACTAAGCTTCGTCATACGATCCTCTTTCCTTCACGACACTTATTCGAACACTTGTTCTATATATAGAGTATCATGGTTAGGACGACAGTCAGGCACGAGGTAAGGTGGGAGCATGAACGACAATCGCACGCACGCGGCTACCGGCAAGGCATGCCCACAAGCCCTCGAATTCTTTGCCGGAATAGGCCTCGCACGCCTTGGGCTCGAAGAATCCGGCTTCCAAGTCGAATGGTCGAATGACATCGACTCCGCCAAGTGCGAAATGTATCGCAATAACTTCACGGATACGCCGGGCCACACCCTTGTCGAGGGGGATATGAGCGAGCTCTCCGGCGACGACCTGCCCCATGATGCTTCCATCGCTTGGGGATCCTCTCCTTGCACGGATCTCTCCCTTGCAGGCACTCGTACGGGCCTGAACGGCAAACAATCCGGCGCTTTCTGGCAATACGTGCGACTGCTCGAAGAACTTGGGGACAGCCGTCCTCCGATTGCCATTCTCGAAAATGTGAACGGATTGGCCACTTCCCACTCTGGGGAGGATCTCGCCGCAGCGGTGCATGCTTTCAATGTACTGGGCTACTCCGTAGACGTATTGTCCATCGATACCCGTCGATTTATCCCTCAGTCCCGACCGCGACTCTTTTTGGTTGGCCTGCAGAACCCGCCGTCCGCCGAACAATTCGATTCTTCGTTGCGCCCTGACTGGCTGCAGCAGGTCTTTGCGGACACCTCTCTCCGCACGCATCGCGCACCGCTGCCTGAGCCGCCGTCTCCTCTGATGTCCGGCCTCAATATGTACGTCGAGAACATGGCTGATGACGACGAACGCTGGTGGGATGCCGAAAGAACCGCCAAATTCCTTGATTCGCTGTCGCCGGTTCAGACTGCCCGCGTGGAAACGTTGCGTAACGAAACAACCGTTTCCTACCGGACCGCTTATCGCCGCACCCGCAACGGCAAAGCCGTATGGGAAGTTCGCGCAGACGACATCTCCGGCTGCCTGCGCACCGCACGAGGCGGCTCATCTCGCCAGGCAATCATTCGTATGGGCAATGGTCAAGCCGCTGTCCGTTGGATGACGCCACGCGAATACGCTGCTCTTATGGGCGCGGCCCACTACAACATTACGGGCCTGCGCCCCAATCAAGTGATGTTCGGATTCGGCGACGCTGTTTCCGTCCCTGTCGTGGAATGGCTCGGCAAGCATTACTTCATGCCTGCTCTGAACAACACCCTTGGCAAAGACCTGTACGTGGAGCAAACTCTGCTCTCGAATCACACTGCATAAGCGAGGCAAACAATGGATCTGACTCCCATCGATGATTTCCGAAAGTCCCATCAGGTAAACACCAAGGGCGCTTTGGCTGCCGCCATCCAGCTCAATCGCTTCTTTTCCGCAGACACGCTTCCCATTGACGCCAGCGACTATCACACGAACAAGGAAGGTCAAGTCAAGGGAATCAGCAAAGACAACTGCCAGAAAATCCTTGCCGAATATGGCATCACACGACTTCTCGCAGCAGAGGGCGGACGAACCAGCCGCGGCACCATGGCATTGATGCACGACTATGCCGAGCTTATTAACGAATTACGTCCAACAGCGGAGCAATTCACCGAGATCGAGCAATACTGGGTTAAACGAATTCGGGCATTCTTCACCAGCAAACCATTCAAATTGGAATCCGACAACTCGCTTTCCGTCGATGCGGCTGTGGAACATCTGCTGCAGCAGGCAGCGCAGCGACAAAAGGAAAATCCGGGCACTATGTACGTCGGTACCGTTCTGCAACATCTTGTCGCAGCGAAGCTCATCATCGTTGCCCCAGAAGTAGAAATCAACGGCGTGTCCGTTGCTGACGATCCGACTGGGCGTGGAGGCGATTTCAATGTCGGCGACACAGCCATACACTGCACCACTGCCCCAGCATCCCTACTCATGGATAAATGCCAGCGCAACATCAAGGCCGGGCTGCATCCAATCATCATCACTGTACGCGACCGCGTCAAAACCGCATGGGACTTAGCCTCCGACATGGGCTTCGAAAACCGCCTTGAAGTTTGGGACCTGCAATCGTTCCTTTCCAGCAATGTGCACGAGCATGGCCACTTCACCAACGCAGCACGTCACGAAACCCTTTCGCGTCTGGTCAAGGCTTACAACCAAATCATTGACGAACACGAAAGCGACCCCAGCCTACATATCGAATATAACGGCTGATTAGTTTTATCCGCCCTGCATCCCGCAACCAGCTCGATACCCAATCGCTCTTTATGATGCATGCGTTCAGTCAGACAAAAGCTTGCTAGTATCAGTCAGCCAAGGGCTGAGCGCACGCATCGTGCGCCCACTGACTGATACAAACTGATTTCCATGTAGGCACTGTAAATTTCCATGTAGGTTCCATGTCGCCGCAGGATGGTGCCAACCAGCGTCCTTGGAAACGTTGAAATCATTGAGATTCCGACATACAGCTTCG
>OGZD01002554.1_pt1 | contig 10917 bp, 7 predicted proteins | sample 1576701 | NCBI WGS metagenome assembly OGZD01 (sample SAMEA3541487, study PRJEB24748) | human gut metagenome | biome: human gut; feature: human-associated habitat; material: faeces | place: China | collected 2012
TACGGTGACGCGGGGTGGAGCAGCCTGGTAGCTCGTCGGGCTCATAACCCGAAGGCCGTCGGTTCAAATCCGGCCCCCGCAACCAATTTATTAGAATGCTGACAAACCGCAAAGCGACTATTAGCTTGCGGTTTTTTCGTTTTTACGCCTCCTTACCCGTTTCAGTGAAGCCTGAGACAATGAGTAAACCGTTAATATCCCTCAATCAAAGCTATCCATCTTATTTATATATTAAACATATACCCCATTAATGAATTTCATTTATATATTCTATAAATCAATTTATTTTGGTTATGTTAACATTTCAATATCACAACAGGGCGCTACGCTTATATAATTCTTGTACAAAAAACACACAACCTTTTAATTAGTAGAAAAATTAATAATTTTTTGTGGAAGCCCGGACAATAAGTTTCATGAATATCTTAATAGGCTCTCATACTACCCAATTTCTTAAAAGTGCAAATTTGTGAAGCTTATCCTGTTATTATTTTAAGTTTCATGCCAAATTCTCTCACCAGATAATGCCGCCCTCTCCCGAAAAATAATCAAGAGGCCAAACAATATCTAAAATGATACAACTGTATCTATTCCCCTGAAAAATACATTATTCATTTGTATATTTTCCTCATCATTGCTTTTTATTTAAATCATCCGATAATCCCCTGAATATAATTATGTCAATAACCATCAGAAAAAGTGGATGATGAGGAAAAGGATATGGCCGACAGTTTCCAGAATGAAGTTCCCGCCGCTCGTGTAAATATCAAGCTTGACCTGCATACAGGCAATGCTAAAAAGAAAGTTGAACTCCCCCTCAAGCTTCTTGCCGTAGGCGATTACAGTAACGGAAAAGAGCAGCGTCCGCTGTCCGAACGGGACAAGATTGATGTCATGGCTGAGTTTTCGCCTGCGGTTAATTTAACAGTAGAAGATACGCTAAACGGAAACGGTAATGAACAAAATATCGCGCTTGAATTTAAAAGCCTGAAGGATTTTGAACCCGAACAGGTAGCAAAAAATATTCCACAACTTCGTGTATTACTCGCTATGCGCAATTTACTACGTGACCTGAAATCCAATCTGCTGGATAACGCAACGTTTCGCCGTGAACTGGAAAATATCCTGAAAGACCCGACGCTCAGTTCAGAACTGCGTGATGAACTGGCGAAAATTGCGCCGCAGGAGAACGTTTAACCCGAACGCGTATTCAGGTTAAACCGGAGAAGAAAGGATCACTGAAAAGGAAATGCTGATGTCTGTACAACAAGAACATGCCACCTCTGAAACTGCAACACTCACCACCACTGAGTCCGGCGGCGTTTATCAGTCCCTGTTTGATAAAATTAATTTAACCCCGGTCTCTTCCATTCAGGAAATCGATTCATGGCAAAACAGCGAAACGCTGGCCGATGCCTCACCCGATGAGCGCGTGACGGCGGCTATCCACGTTCTGCTTTCCTGTCTGGCGAAGTCTGGCGAGGACGTGGTTAAACTCGACAAAAGCCTGCTGGATTTTCATATCGACGATCTGGATCAGAAAATCAGTAAACAGCTTGATGCAGTCATGCACCATCCGGAATTCCAGAAAGTCGAGTCGCTCTGGCGCGGCACATGGTTCGTCGTACAGCGCACTGATTTTCGCAAAAATGTCAGAATTGAACTGCTGGATGTCAGTAAAGAACATCTGCGGCAGGACTTTGATGATTCTCCGGAAATCATTCAAAGTGGTTTATATCGCCATACATACATTCAGGAGTACGATACGCCGGGTGGCGAACCTGTAGCCTCATTAATATCCAGCTATGAATTCGATAACAGCCCGCAGGATATTGCCCTGCTGCGTAATATTTCCAGAGTCTCTGCTGCATCACATATGCCCTTTATCGGTTCCGTCGGACCGAAGTTCTTCCTTAAAAACTCGATGGAAGAAGTCGCCGCAATTAAAGATATCGGCAACTATTTTGACCGCGCGGAATATATCAAATGGAAGTCGTTCCGCGATACCGACGACAGTCGCTACGTGGGATTAGTGATGCCGCGCGTGCTGGGCCGTCTGCCCTATGGGCCGGACACAGTGCCGGTACGCAGCTTTAACTATGTGGAAGAAGTCAAAGGCCCGGATCACGAAAAATACCTCTGGACAAACGCCTCGTTCGCCTTTGCCGCCAATATGGTGAAGAGCTTTGTGAATAATGGCTGGTGCGTGCAGATCCGTGGTCCGCAGGCGGGTGGCGCAGTGGCCGATCTGCCGATCCATCTTTACGATCTCGGCACCGGCAATCAGGTCAAAATTCCGTCCGAAGTGATGATCCCGGAAACCCGCGAATTTGAATTTGCCAACCTTGGCTTTATTCCGCTCTCTTATTATAAGAATCGCGATTACGCCTGCTTCTTCTCAGCGAACTCTGCCCAGAAACCGGCGTTGTATGATACCGCTGACGCCACCGCCAACAGTCGTATTAACGCCCGTTTGCCCTATATTTTCCTGCTGTCCCGCATTGCGCATTACCTGAAAATCATCCAGCGCGAGAATATCGGTACCACCAAAGACCGCCGCGTACTGGAACTGGAGCTTAACACCTGGATCCGCACACTGGTGACGGAGATGACCGATCCGGGTGATGAACTGCAGGCGTCTCACCCGCTGCGCGACGGCAAGGTTATCGTGGAAGATATTGAGGACAATCCGGGCTTCTTCCGCGTCAGACTCTTTGCCGTGCCGCATTTCCAGATTGAAGGGATGGATATCAACCTGTCACTGGTTTCCCAGATGCCGAAAGCGAAAGCCTGACCGGGCCGTGGTGTGATATGAAAATTCATCGACCACTGTGGGCTGAGGGGACATTCCTGTCCTCTCAGCAGTTTCAGCAGCAGGCCCGCTGGGAAGCGTTCAGCAATGACAGCATTGCGCAACTTTGTATTCGTCATCCGTGGGGGATCGCGAATGTGCTCTTTGACCGCGATGCCCTGACGTCCGGAAAGCTGAAAACGCAGGCTGTACGTCTGCGTTTTGCTGATGGCACGCTGATCGATTCAGACGTGAGTGACGTTCTGCCGCTCGCCTGCGATCTGCGCGCGCTGAAGAACGACAGCGCGATTGTCCTGCTGGCGCTGCCGCTTGCGCATGGTAACGGCGGTAATCTCGGTCAGGGTGAGCAGACTGAAAGACCGCTGCGCTATCGTCAGGAATGGCAAAAGGTGCAGGATATCTACGGCAGTGACAGTGAAGATATGGCCGTTGAGCGTCATGCGCTGTCCCTGCGCTTTGCTCATGATAACAATCAGGATTACATCACCTGCCCACTGGCGCGTCTGGTGCGGGATGTTCAGGGCAACTGGACACAGGATGAGAGCTATATTCCGCCGTTACTGGCGTTTAACGCCCATGACGGGCTGGTACAGCGTCTGGACACGCTGCTGTTGCAGCTACGGGCGAAGTGCCAGCGTCTGATGGCGATGCGCCGGGAAAGCAACCAGCGTATGGCGGACTTCGCTGTCGCCGATGTCTCCCTGTTCTGGCTGCTTAACGCGCTGAACTCCGCCGAGCCGGTACTGAGTGATTTCCTGCGCTACCCGGCGGTTCATCCCGAACTGGTCTGGCGGGAGCTGGCGAGGCTTGCCGGTGCGCTGCTGACGTTTTCCCTTGAACATAACGTCAGCGCCGTTCCGCCCTATGTCCACGAATCGCCGTCCATCGTCTTTCCGCCACTTTTCTCCCTGCTCAGCGAACTGCTGGAAGCCAGCCTGCCGTCACGGGTGATCGCGCTGGATCTGGCGTCCCTGCCGGGCAACCGCTGGAAAGCAGACCTGCACGATCCGCGCCTGCGGGAAGAGGCCGACTTTTACCTGTCCGTTCGTTCCTCTCTGCCTGCGCATCAGGTACTGCACCAGCTACCGCTGGTCTGCAAAATCGGTGCGCCTGATGACGTCACGCTGCTTATCAATGTGGCGCTGAATGGTGTTCCACTGGTGCCGCTTACCTCAGTTCCGGCAGCGCTGCCACTGCGGCTGGAGAACCAGTATTTTGCGCTGGATATGCACAGTGACGCGGCTAAATCGATGCTGGAGTCCGGGTGCTGCATGATTTATGCGCCGGGAACAATGGGCGACCTGAAACCTGAACTGTTTGCGGTGCTGCGCACATGAAAAAAGAGACGGATATCAATATCGACGCGCTGCTGCGCGACACGTTTCTGACGGTGGTGGAACTGCGTCAGGGAACCACCGTGCGTCACGGTATGGAGCTGTATCGCCACTGCCAGCGGCAGGTGGAACTGGTCCGCGAACGCCTGAAAGATGCCGGGTTCAGCCGGGAGAGCGTGGAGCACATTACTTACGCGCAGTGCGCCCTGCTGGACGAAACGGTCCTGAGCCGTGGCGGCATGGACGACGGTCAGGCCATCTGGATGAAGGATCCACTCCAGTCGCATTTCTTCAACACTCTGCAGGCCGGTGAGCTGCTGTACGAGCGGATGAAGCAGGTGCTACAGGAGCCCGCCCCCGCGCAGGCCGTGCTGACCTGCTTTCACCGTGTCCTGCTGCTGGGATTTCGCGGGCGTTATCAGGATCCGGCAGCCCCGGAGCGCGACCAGCTTATTTCGACGCTCAACGGGCAGGTCGCGCCATTTGGTGTGCTGCCGGAAACGGCGGTACTGAACGTGCCGTTATCCCCCCGTCAGCACCCTTTGCTGCATTCGCCGTTTTTCTGGCTGGTGACGCTCACACTGGTACTGGCCGGTGTCTGGTGGGGGCTACATTACTGGCTGAACGTGCTGGTGGATGAACTGCTGCCGCAAAGTCTGCGTTAAAGGGAGTCGTGAGTGAGGAATGCGCTGAAACAGACGGTTTTGTTATGGACTCTGTTGTTGCTGCTGACTACCTGGCTGGGTTTCTTTGCTGTATCTGCGGTCGTGAAGTATGCCGTGGTAGTGATTCTTGTCGCCGTCACAGCGGCGGTGATGGCGTACTGGCATAAGAAAAAGGGACAGGTCGTAGCGGACGACGTATGGCCGTCATCGCTACCGCCGGAAACCTACCGACAGCCAGTAGTGCTGGTCTGTGGCGATATGTCGGCGCACCTGTTCACTGACAGCCCGGTCCGGCAGGTTTCAGAAGGGCTGTATCTGCCTGTTTCTGATGAAGAACAGCTTGTGGCGCAGGTGGAGCGATTACTGACCCTTCGCCCGGCGTGGGCATCGCAGTTTGCCGTGGCGTATACCGTCATGCCCGGCATGTACCGGGATGCGGCGGTTCTGACCGGACAACTGCGCCGGTTCGCTCACAGTATGGCGACGGTGCGTCGCCGGGCGGGCGTAAACGTACCCTGGCTTCTCTGGAGCGGGCTGTCCGGCTCGCCGTTGCCGGAGAGAGCGAATTCACCGTGGTTTATCTGTACCGGCGGCGAAGTTCAGGTAGCAACATCCGCAGAGACCACCATGCCCGCGCAGTGGATTGCACAATCCGGCGCACAGGAACGCAGTCAGCGACTCTGTTACCTGCTGAAAGCCGAAAGCCTGATGCAGTGGCTGGATCTGAATGTGCTGGCGGAACTGAACGGCCCGGAGGCGAAATGTCCACCACTGGCGATGACCGTTGGGCTGGTCCCCTCGTTGCCTGCGGTGGATAACAACCTGTGGCAGTTGTGGATCACCGCCAGAACCGGCCTGACGCCGGATATCGCGGACACCGGCACAGACGATGCGCTGCCATTCCCGGATGCCCTGTTACGGCGGTTGCCGCGTCAGTCGGGCTTTACCCCGCTGCGACGGGCCTGCGTGACCATGCTGGGCGTCACCACCGTGGCGGGTATCGCCGCGCTGTGCCTGTCAGCCACGGCAAATCGCCAGTTATTACGGCAGGTCGGTGACGATCTGCACCGGTTTTATGCCGTCCCGGCGGAAGAATTTATCACCAAAGCCCGTCACCTGTCGGTGCTGAAAGACGATGCGGTCATGCTCGATGGGTATTACCGGGAAGGAGAACCACTACGTCTCGGTCTGGGGTTATACCCCGGTGAACGCATCCGCCAGCCGGTATTACGCGCCATTCGCGACTGGCGTCCGCCTGAGCAAAAAATGGACGTGACGGCTTCGCTTCCGGTTCAGACCGTGCGTCTTGACAGTATGTCGCTGTTTGACGTCGGACAGGCCCGCCTGAAAGACGGCTCGACAAAAGTGCTGGTGGATGCGCTGGTGAACATCCGGGCAAAACCGGGCTGGCTGATCCTCGTGGCCGGATATACCGATGCCACCGGCGATGAAAAAAGCAATCAGCAGTTATCGCTGCGGCGTGCCGAAGCGGTGCGCAACTGGATGCTGCAGACCAGCGACATCCCGGCCACCTGTTTTGCCGTACAGGGACTGGGCGAGAGCCAGCCTGCGGCGACCAACGACACGCCACAGGGCCGGGCAGTCAACCGGCGTGTCGAAATCAGTCTTGTTCCGCGTTCTGACGCCTGTCAGGACGTGAAATAAAACATACCGCCGGAAGAAGGCGGTGCTTCAATCACACTAACAAGGAGAGTAATTCTCATGGCTATTCCTGCTTATCTCTGGCTGAAAGATGACGGCGGCGCGGATATCAAAGGTTCCGTGGACGTTCAGGGGCGCGAAGGTAGCATCGAAGTGGTGGCGCTGGATCACGATGTGTACATCCCGACCGACAACAACACCGGCAAACTGACCGGTACCCGTACTCACAAGCCCTTTACGTTTACCAAAGAAATCGATGCCTCCAGCCCGTATCTCTACAAAGCTGTGACCACCGGCCAGACTCTGAAAACGGCAGAATTTAAGTTTTACCGCATCAACGATGCCGGTCAGGAAGTGGAGTACTTCAACATCACGCTTGATAACGTCAAGCTGGTCAGAGTCGCTCCGCTTATGCACGACATCAAGGATCCTTCCAGAGAGAAGCATAACCACCTGGAACGTATTGAGTTCCGCTACGAGAAAATCACCTGGACTTACAAAGACGGCAACATCATTCATTCCGACTCGTGGAATGAGCGTCCTTCCGCCTGATAACTGCGGCAGACAGGAAACTGTCTGCCTTTTTGTTGTGTGCTTTGTCCAGTGCCGCAGGCACCGGTACTGAGCAAAGCATACCCACAATCTGGTGAAACCTGATGGGCCTGAGTGAGGTAACGGCTATGGGCGGTAGCGTGCCTGAACGCGGATCGCAGGAATACAGAACACGATAAGGAAACCTTCTATGACCGGAAATCACCCCGCCGCGCTGCTGCGTCGCCTTAACCCATACTGTGCACGGGCGCTGGACGCTGCCGCCTCACTGTGTCAGACCCGCGCCCATGCGGAAATAACCATTGAACACTGGCTGCTGAAACTGCTGGAGCAGGGAGAAGGCGATATCACGGTGATTGCCCGCCGCTATGAATGGGATATCGACACGCTCTGGCAGTCTCTGCTGGCACATCTGGACACCTTACCCCGCCCGGTCCGCGAACGTCCTCAACTTTCTGAACCGCTGGCAGCGCTTATCCGACAGGCGTGGCTGATAGCGTCACTGGAAGGCGACGATCCACAAATCCGCAGCCAGCATCTGCTGATGGCGCTGACAGAAAAACCGATGCTGCCCGCCTGTAATGACCTGTGGGTATTGCTGAGCCTGAGCCGTGTGCAGCTTGAGCGGCTGCGTCCCCTGCTGGATGCGCAGTCGGATGAATGTCCGGCACGTCAGCCACAGGTCACCGAACCGCTGACATCCGCGCAACCCGGGGCGGCAACGACGGACGCACCGGCAAAAACGCTGACGGGGAAACAGGATGACGCCCTGCTGGCGGTGCTTAACCGCTTTACCGAAGACGTGACGGAAAAAGCCCGCAGCGGGCGAATCGACCCGGTATTCGGGCGCGACACGGAAATTCGCCAGATGGTCGATATCCTCTCCCGTCGCCGCAAAAACAACCCGATTCTGGTGGGAGAACCGGGGGTGGGCAAAACCGCGCTGGTGGAAGGGCTGGCGCTGCGTATCACCGAAGGCAACGTGCCGGACAGCCTGAAAACGGTGCATATCCGCACACTGGACCTCGGTCTGTTACAGGCTGGCGCGGGCGTTAAAGGTGAATTTGAACAGCGGCTGAAAAATGTCATCGATGCAGTGCAGAAATCACCGGAGCCGGTACTGCTGTTTATTGATGAAGCCCATACCATTATCGGTGCGGGTAATCAGGCAGGCGGCGCGGATGCGGCGAACCTGCTGAAACCGGCGCTGGCAAGGGGCGAACTGCGCACCATCGCGGCGACCACGTGGAGCGAATACAAACAGTATTTTGAGCGCGACGCCGCGCTGGAACGCCGCTTCCAGATGGTGAAAGTCGACGAGCCGGATGATGACACCGCCTGCCTGATGCTGCGGGGACTCAAGGCCCGCTATGCACAGCACCACGGCGTACATATGCTGGACAGCGCCATTCAGACCGCCGTGCGCCTGTCGCGCCGCTATCTGACCGGACGCCAGTTGCCGGACAAAGCGGTTGATTTGCTGGATACCGCCGGGGCAAGAGTCCGCATGAGCCTTGACACTCTGCCGGAGCCGTTGACGCAGCTTCATGCGCGACTGGCGGCGCTGGATATCGAGCGGGAGGCGATTGAGCAGGACAGCGTGTTTTATCCCGAAACCAGCCCGGAGCGGCTGGCGGAACTGACCGATTTGCGTGATGAGCTACAGGCAGAAGCCGGGCATCTGGAAGCGCAGTATCAGCAGGAAAAGGCACTGGCGCAGCAGATTATGACGTTGCGTCAGGAAGGAACAGACAGCTCTGAACTGCAACAGCAACTGCGGACGCATCAGGGCTTTGCACCGCTGCTGGCGCTGGATGTGGACGCCCGCGCCGTCGCCACGGTGGTGGCGGACTGGACCGGCATCCCGCTCTCTTCCCTGCTCAGGGACGAGCAGAGCGACCTGCTCAGTATGGAACAGAGTCTTGAAAACCGCGTTGTCGGGCAAAGCCCGGCGCTCTGCGCCATCGCACAGCGGCTGCGGGCGGCTAAAACCGGCCTCACGCCGGAGAACGGCCCACAGGGGGTATTCCTGCTGACCGGCCCCAGCGGCACCGGCAAAACCGAAACTGCGCTCACACTGGCCGACACCCTGTTTGGTGGTGAAAAATCCCTTATCACCATTAATCTTTCGGAATACCAGGAACCGCATACCGTTTCCCAGTTGAAAGGCTCGCCTCCAGGCTACGTTGGTTACGGTCAGGGTGGCGTACTTACCGAAGCCGTTCGCAAACGCCCTTACAGCGTGGTGCTGCTCGACGAAGTGGAAAAGGCGCATCGCGACGTGATGAACCTGTTCTATCAGGTGTTCGACCGGGGCTTTATGCGCGACGGCGAAGGGCGGGTAATCGACTTCCGCAACACCGTCATTCTGATGACCGCCAATCTGGGCAGCGACCACATCATGCAACTGCTGGAGGAAAAACCGGACGCCACGGACGCAGACCTGCATGAACTGCTGTATCCCCTTCTGCGAGACCATTTTCAGCCTGCACTGATGGCGCGTTTTCAGACGGTGATTTACCGCCCGCTGGGACAGGAGGCGATGCGCACCATTGTGGAAATGAAACTGGCGCAGGTGGTCCGCCGTCTTCACCAGCACTACGGACTGGAAACGGAAATCAACGACAGCCTGTATGACCAGCTTACCGCCGCCTGCCTGCTGCCGGATACCGGGGCGCGCAATATCGACAGCCTCCTGAACCAGCAAATCCTGCCGGTCTTAAGCCAGCAGTTGCTGGCACAGCAGGCCGTGCATCATAAGCCTGCCCGACTGCGGCTTGGCTGGGATGAGGAGGACGGGATTGTACTGGAATTTGATGAGAAATAATGGAGGCTCTTATGAACGTACAGTTCTTCGACCACGCACACCACAAGCTCAAAATTCGCGGCCTGAAAAGCCCGGTGGACGTGCTGACTTTTACAGGCCACGAACAGCTCAGCTCACCCTTCCGCTACGACATTGAGTTTACCAGTACCGATAAAGCCATCGCGCCGGAGTCGGTGCTGATGCAGGACGGCGCATTCAGCCTGACGGCACCACCGGTACAGGGAATGCCGGTGCAGACTGCCCTGCGCACCCTGCACGGCGTCATTACCAGCTTTAAACACCTCTCATCGTCACAGGACGAAGCCCGTTACGAAGTGCGCCTTGAACCCCGTATGGCGCTGCTTACCCGCAGCCGCCAGAACGCCATCTACCAGAACCAGACGGTGCCGCAAATCGTCGAAAAAATCCTGCGCGAGCGCCATCAAATGCGCGGTCAGGACTTCGTGTTTAACCTCAAAAACGAATACCCGGCCCGTGAACAGGTGATGCAGTACGGTGAGGACGACCTGACGTTTGTCTCACGCCTGCTGTCGGAGGTGGGTATCTGGTTCCGCTTTGCCACCGACGCCCGGCTGAAAATCGAAGTTGTCGAGTTTTATGACGACCAGAGCGGCTATGAGCGCGGACTGACGCTGCCGCTTCGTCATCCTTCAGGGCTGTTTGATGGTGAAACGGAAGCCGTATGGGGGCTGAACACGGCATACAGCGTGGTGGAGAAAAACGTCACCACGCGGGACTACAACTACCGCACCGCCACAGCAGAGATGATGACAGAGCAGCATGACGCCACCGGGGGCGATAACACCACCTATGGCGAAGCCTACCACTACGCTGACAACTTCCTGCAAAAAGGCGACAAGGAGGCAGCGGAAAGCGGCGCGTTTTATGCCCGTATCCGCCACGAACGCTACCTGAATGAACAGGCCATTCTCAAAGGCCAGAGCACCAGTTCACTGCTGATGCCGGGGCTGGAAATCAGGGTTCAGGGCGACGACGCGCCTGCGGTATTTCGCAAGGGCGTACTGATTACCGGCGTGACGGCCAGCGCGGCGCGTGACCGCAGCT
>OGZD01002581.1_pt1 | contig 10819 bp, 16 predicted proteins | sample 1576701 | NCBI WGS metagenome assembly OGZD01 (sample SAMEA3541487, study PRJEB24748) | human gut metagenome | biome: human gut; feature: human-associated habitat; material: faeces | place: China | collected 2012
TGAGGTTCTCGCAGATGCCGGGGTCAATCAGGTTCGCAAGCATGCCCAGCGTATCCTCATCGGCAAAGGGCATCTCGTCGGCGACCGTCTCCTCAATGATGCCGCCGATTGCAGCGGGAAAGATGGGTATACCCGCCGCGAAATGACAGTGCGAGTTGTGGCGGAGCCTTGCGGCGAAGTGGATTCGAGTGTCTAAATCGGGCAAATGCGCGGGCGATTCGTAGATATTCATTTCGGCTACATCCTGTCCATTGGAACGCTTGGGGAACGTTCGCATTAACTATAGTTATTATAGCAAACTTTTGGAACGATTATCGGCAGAGCGTAAATCAATTTGAATATAACCGGTAAGCCGTACCTATGGGAGCGGGTGCCGATTGTCTCGGGGTTGAAATTGGATTGCCCACCACGGTCTATCGGACGTGCCTTCATGGGGATTGGGAAATGACCGGTAGACCTCAAGCTCCCACTGCCTGCGATCCGACTTCGCCACGGCATCGAGAATAAAGCCGGTGGCGAGCGAAAGAGCGCAGAGGAACATCAATGCCGCCGCGAGAATCACAGTCGGGAAGCGGGGCACGACCCCGGTTGCAACGAACTCGTGAATGACGGGGACACCTAGCGCAATCCCCACGATGAAGAATAAAAGCGCGATCAGGGAAAAGAACTTCAGGGGTCGATAGTCCTTGAAAAGGGTGCCGACCATTGCGACGACCTTAATGCCGTCGGACAGGGTATTCAGCTTCGACTCCGATCCCTCGGGTCGGTCCCGATAGTCAATCGGAATACTTTGAATGCGCCAACGGCGGTCAACGGCGTGTATGGATAGCTCGGTCTCAATCTGGAAGCCGTCTGAAAGAACGGGGAACGCCTTGACGAAGGGTTTGGACATGGCACGGTAGCCCGTCATGACGTCGGCGTATTGGTAGCCGTAAATCCACTTGATCATGGAGCGGACCAAATCGTTGCCAAAGCCATGGAACGCACGCCTATTCTCCTTGGCGTACGTCCCGTTGGATAGCCTGTCGCCGACGACCATATCGGCCTGCCCGGCTAGAATCGGCTCGCAAAGGGCTTTCGCTGCTTGAGCAGGGTAGGTATCATCGCCATCCACCATGAGGTAGCAGGCGGCATCGATATCTCGGAACATCTGCCGGCAGACGTTTCCCTTGCCGTGGCGAGGTTCGAATCGGACGGTCGCGCCGTGCCCCATTGCGATTGCAGCCGTTGCGTCAGTCGAGTCGTTGTCATAGACGTAGATCGTCGCGGCTGGCAGCTCGCGTTTGAAATCGTCGACCACCTTGCCGATGGTCTGGGCCTCGTTATAGCAGGGAATGATGACTGCAATCTCGTCTTGATCCACCCAGAGCACTCCCCTATTTGATATCGAGATAGACACACGGAGAACTCCATGCGCCGCCCGCGCGAGTAGCGATGTCAATATAGCTGCGCTTTGAGCGGATAACCTCAGCCTCGGCTATATCGAGCGGCAGGCGAAATAAATCCTCGTGGTCGATATAGGCCGAGCACCTCACCCATCCGTTAGCTCGGATAATCACGAGATCGCGCCACTTGGCCTCTTCGCGGCAATACTGGATAACGGTCATTTAACTAACCTTCCGAAAATTTCGCCCGCAAATCGGGCAATAGTTGATGGGAATCCATGCACGGTCGATATCGTTGTCGTGGGAAATCGTCAAATGCGCCCCATGCGGGTCACTGACATCGAGCGTGAGCCCTATCCCCTCAATCAGGTCCATGTCCCCGCTGACGGTATCGATATCGCCCAAGGGCTTGTGATTGTATGGGGAGCACCACGGGCAATAGCCGTTCGAAAAGACCTCGCGCGATGTACGGTAGGAGTATGCACTGTGGTTCACCATTCGGAACAGGAGCTCGGAGACGGATGCAATCCGGCTGCTCCCCGAGCCGATCCTGAGGTCGAATTTTTTTAGTAGCCGCCCATGTGCGTCCGGACAGAAGACAGCCGCGTCCTTGGGGAGCTGCCGAGTCTCGTAGAGCGTCTGGGCGAGATCGGGCGGGCAGACGAGCCAGTTCGCATCGCCCCAGAACGTCAGGCCGTGTCCGCTCTTGAAATCAGCCATGCACGATTTGACCTCGACGAAGACAAATTCGCCGCGCTCAATAGATGAGGGAAACGGCGATAAGCGTTCAGGTCTGAAACCGACGAAATCGACGCGATGGACATCGTCCACCCAGACCTCAGACGAAACCAGAGAGTATTCGCGACGCAGGCGAGCCAAAACGCGTTCGGATAGCTCGCTCGTCGTCTCATCACGCCGTCCCAATTTAAATCTCCCGTCTTTCGATATAGCGTGTGTTCCAAGTCTTGAGGGCGGCGATACAGGCGTTGTATTCGTCCTCGCCCTCGATAATCGATTTGCGTTGGGGACCGTCAATCTCGGCGGTACAGCCTCGGCATCTGCAGGTGGCAGATGAAAGATACAGCGTACGCACGCCCTCGACATACGAGGTGGCTCCCTGTCCGAAAGGGTAAATCGTCACCTGCCTGCTACCGCAGAACGGGCACGGCTCAGCATCGTCAACATCCATGTAGGAGGTATTGTGACAGCCGATAAAGGCCGTCCGCTTCAGCCTGTATTTACGCGTCGGCATCGTTTGCGTCCTTGTAAGTCATGGGAGCGGAGTCATTAGGGCAGCGGGTATCCCATACCTGCTGCAACTGCTCTAATGAGTCATAGCCGCCCATCTCGATCGGACATTTGGCGGCGACGGCCCGCTCGAAATCGGTATGCTCGATTTCCCAGCACGGAGCCCCGTCCAGCCACGGAGCCCAGCGGGGTTTCACAGCCCCGCCGCAGAAGGGGCAAGTCTTGAGCTTTAGGGCGTTTCGGCGCTCGCGAAGCTCCTCGGTCTCCATGCGGGGAAAAGGATTGATCGGATTTGAGTTCGGTTCCATTCGGATACTGCTTTCTATAAGGGAACGGCTATCAACTTGCGCCCCAACGCATGCCGTCTCAGTGGGCGGCGCGGCGGGGTCGGCATGCGTGCGATTAGATGCTGAAAACGGCTCCGCAGCCCAGGCAGTATGCGGCGAAGCGGGTGTGATATGGGATGCCGGTACCACAATTCGAGCAGGAGGAATGTCCGTTTTTCGACACGATGGTTGCCGTCGGGCGGGCGATATATACCGAGAGCAGCTCGTAGCAACTGCGCTGGCTCATTGGGTCGAAGTCGTCGTCGCAGGTCTCCTGCAGGATGTCCTCAAGAGGACGAGGCACGGAACTCGATTCGGATTCCTCTTTGAGGACCTCTGCGAGTTCAAATCGGTCGCTATCGGAAATATCGACAGCAGTCAGCTGGCTCATATCGGACCACCAATCTTTTTTATAGGGGTAGGGAAATTCGCCAGTATGCCCGGCGCGGGGGACTCTATGGCGTGTCGAAGACCATTGTCTGTAAGGTGGGTGAAAAGGGGGTGTGGGGAGTAATGGAATTCAACAGAGTCCACCGCGCCGAGCATGCCGACAGTTATCTGACGAAGAGGCTGCGGCGCCGTCTTCCAGTAAGGCACGTATCACATAAAGGAAGGAAAGGAGTCAACAAATGGGGTGTCGGGAAAGCGTGAAACCCGACCCGAAAAACAGCATCAAATCAAATAGATGGGAGCCGGCAGAACCACCGCAGCCCCTTCCCCAGCCAAGGACAAAGGAGCAGGGCCATAGTGGCGGCATAGCCTGATATGACAGCCGCGAAATACACGAGTACAGCAAATGAGAGCATGGCTTAACCCTTGGATGCGGGGAGATGGTCGATGATGTAGTCACGCTGGCGGCAACAGAGGCCCTTGACTCGACGATTCGGGGCGATGCCGGCTTGGGCCATTAGCTGGGTCGCCTTCGCCTTGCCGATGCCGGGGACGGCGATCAGCAGGCGAACCACGGGAATGCGCCAGTATCTGGGGTCGGCCGAAGCCTGCTCAAAGGTGACGGAACCCTGGCGGACCAAATCGAGTAAGGCCTTGCGCTCCTTTCGGACGGCTGTAGCCTTCTCAAGATTCTCGCAACGCTGTTCATCGGTCATGACGGGCAGCTTGTTTGCAGAATCGGACATAGGGTCACTCGCTTTCATCTTCGAATAGGTCTTCGTATTGCTCGTGGGTCAGCTCGCAGATAAATGCCTTAATCTCGGAGCGGTCCTTGCGAGAGACGGTGATAAAGGCATAGAAAGGAATCTCGGAATCATCGGGGTTGGGAGCGGTTGCCACCGCGAGCAGCTGACCTGCGTGCCGCAGGGTCTTGGCGAGCGTCCTCATGCCCTTCGGAATGAGGGCGTCTTTGGGTTCCAAGACCCGCTTGACCTGCCAATCCCTCGTCGGCATTTCGGTCATATCCTCACGGTCGTCCATCTAAATCCCTTCCCTATCGAGTTCTTCGAGTGCTTGGATGACGATATCAGTCGCAATCGCCCAGAGGTCGCGCATGCGGATGTGGTGGGTTACCGCCGCAACCTTCATGCGGTCTACCGCCTTGGAATCGATCTTGAAGGAGACCTGCGTCTGGCGCGGGAAATCAGCCGCCGCGTATTCCTTCGAGTACGCGGCCTTGATTGCTGACGCCATTCCCTTCACGCATTCATCTCCAAAGGGATAGGGGCCTGTCGGCTTGACGGTCTCCGATGGGCGTGCAGACGGTTTGCCCGAACGGCGGCTCAGCATGGCTCGCCTCGCGTCGGCCGTGAGATCCATGCGGTTCTTCGAGGGGGCGGCCATCTTATTCGCCACCCAGATACTCGTCCACGAACTTGCGGAACTCCGATACGGCCGCATCGTTGGGACGGAAGACGAACAGCGGCTCCTTGTTGTTCGCGGCGTCCTCGATCGCCTTGTGCTTCATCGGACGCGCCGCGTAGAGCTTCGTATGACCGAGCTCCGCAATCGCGGGGAGCTGCTCGTCGGCTGCGCGGGAGGCGACCTCGTCCTTGCTGTACTTGTTGAGCAGGATGCCGTCGATATTGAGGTCGGGATTGAACGCATAGTCAGTCTTGATGGACTCGACGAGGTCGTAGACGTTGCCGAAACCGTTGATCGAGAACATGGACGGCTCGGTGACGATAACTACGTCATCTGCCGCAACGAGGGCGTTCAGGGTGGCTAAGCCGAGAGACGGGGGGCAATCGATGACGATGTAGTCGTAGACGTCCATCGCAGGCTCCAAGGCTCGCTTCAGGCGAAACTCTCGACCGAGACCTTGGGAGAGGACCGAATCGAGGTCCTTCATCGCGATATCGCCGGCGATGATGTCGCACCCGTCCATGAACTGGACGCAATCAGAGAGGGATGTCTTGGGCTTCTCGAGCAGATTGAAGACCGTGGGGACGGCTGGAGCGGTCTCGGCCTTCATCCAAGTCGTGATGTTCGCCTGGGCATCCATATCGATCAGGAGAACGTTGAGCCCGCGCTCGGCCATGCCCTCGCAGAGGGCCTTGCTCGCGGTGGTCTTCCCGACCCCGCCCTTGTTGTTGATTGCTGCAATCGTCCTTGCGATCTGCGCCACGCCATCGACACCCATCATCGGACTCCCTTCGGATTCGTGCGACCCCGAACGGAATTGCAGACATGGATAGCCTGGGCAACGGTCGGCGTGCCGTCCGTTGCCTTGCGATATTTATAGATGTCGCGTAGTCATCTTCCTGTCCGTCATCCAGCGCTTGGGGAACGCTCTTGACTTAACTATATGATAACAGCCTATCGACATAATGCAAGCATTATCTGAGAATTATCGGCGCATCGTTAATTCAAGCCCTATCTGAGTCATATAGGCAAAGAAAAGCCCCCGCAACCTAGACGGTTGCGGGGGTCAGATGCCAGCCGCAGAGTCGCATAGCCCTGAAGCTAGAAGAATATGAGCCAGACCGTTCCCAATAGCAGGGAGATATAGCCCACGGCGGTCACGAGGAGGTCCATGAGGCTGAGAACGGCGACCGTATTGACCTGCGCGGTACCGCAGGGCGCCAAGTGCGTTGTGAGCCCATACAGGGGACATGCCGCGCAGATAAGGCAGATGGATTCGAGACCTACCGTCAACAGCGGGTTCAATCCCATCAGCTTCTCCGAATACTGCAACCCCATCGTGATGGAAATGGCAATAAGCGCGAACCATATCAGAATCACGCCCGCCTTGAAGGTGCGGGTGCCTTCTATCCATGCCAGCGGCATTGTGCAGCCAAGGAAGTCAAGCAGCAAGGCCGAGACGATTAAATGGACGACCATCAGTCCACTGGGCTTTCGGCAGGGTCGGTATGGGTATCGGAGTTCGAGATCAGGCCGTTCAGCAGGGACGGCAGGTCGATGCCGGTGCTGTCCTTCAAGCCAGATGCGACCTGGTCGACAATCGAGGTGGTCTCCTTCACGAGCTTCTGGGCGTTGCCCGAACCGTACATCTTGATGGAATCGACGGCGGTAAGGGGCTTCGCGACCTGCTCGGCCACCTTGGGCATGATGTCAATGTAGCGGTTGGCGAGCAGATAGGGGTTCTCCATGCCGTTGTAGGCCTGTGCTTGGGCCTTCACGCCGGCAGCGATGCCTTCTCCCCTGCTCTTCTCGGATGCGCCGTCAGCCTCACCCTTCAGGCGCGTAGCCTCGGCCTCGGCGGTAGCCTTCGCCTTGATGCCCTCGGCATCCTTCTGGGCGGAATACAGCTCGGCGTCGGAGGCGTTCTGGCGCTCGATACGGGCGGCCTCGGCCTGCTTCGTGCGCTTGTAGAGGTCGGCTTCTGCCGCCTGCTCGGCGGCATAGCGGTCGGCCTCGGCCTGCTTCTTCACGGTCGCGTTCAGCTCGCGCTCCCTCACGTCCGCCTGGCGCTCGGCGAGCTCGACCTTCTTGGTCTCCGCGGCGATCTCGGCCTCCTGCTGGGCAATGTAGAGCTCACGCTGCTTCTCGGCCGTCACGGTGGCCTTCACCATATCGGCCTCGGCCTTCGCCTTGTCGGCCTGCTTCTTGAGGTCGGCCTGCTTCAAGTCGAGCTGGTTCTGGCGGATGGCGACCTCCTCGGCCGCCTTGATCTGCGCCAACTCGGCTTCCTTTTTAATCTCGGCCGCTTGATCGGCGCCCATGGAGCGGATGATGCCTTGGGAGTCGGAGAAGTCCTGGACGTTGAAGGTGCGCAGCTCGAGGCCGAGGTTGGCGAGGTCGTCCTTGGAGCCGTCGAAGACCTTTGCATTGAAGCTCTCGCGGTCGCGCATGAGCTCCTTCAGATCCATCTGACCGATAACCTCGCGCATCTTGCCCAGCATGACCTCGGTGACTTGGCGCGTCATCTCCTCCTTGTCCATATTCAGGTAGTTCTTGGACGCAGCCTCGATGAGCTCGGGAGTTTGGCCAATCTGGAAGTTCGCCACGGCGCAGGCGTGGATGAGGATCGCATCCTGTGTGGGGATCTCATTTTCGGTGGTCAGCTGCACCTGCACGGCACCGAGGGAGAGAGTGTCGACGCGCTGGAGGAGCGGGATAACGAACGTACCCTTGCCGGAGACGCTGCGCATCTGACCGAATCCAGATACGATCATCAGTTTGTCCGGCGGGCATTTGCGCCAGCAGGACTCGAAGACCATCGCCACGACTAGGATACCGACGATGATGGGGAGCAGGTTGAAGATTACAGATTCGAAGAGCATGCAGCTTCCTTTCTTCAAGGGCGGCTCTGACAGGGCCGCCCAGGTATATACAGTTGTATGTCAGGGGATTACGCCAAGAACTCAATCAGGCGTACGATCGTCACGATGAGCGTGGCGATGCAGGCGAGACAGCTGAGCGCGAGTGAGAAGGTCCATACACCATGCAGAATCTCGACCTGCCCGCAGCGGGCGAGGCTATTGAACCCGCCGCCGTATCTCGTCCAAATATCGCGAAGTTTCTCGATAACGTGCATATATCACTCCTGTGAAACTAGAAGGTGTTCGGGCTCAGAATGCTTCACGATTATTCGCCGTCCGCGCTCATGTTTGTGAGCAACTGGTGGGTCCAAAACCACTGCCAGTAGGCATTGTTCTGGCGTTCAGCCGCCTGGGATTTGGCAGAATCTGCTTGGTCGTTGTCGGCCTGCTCTTGGGCCTCGTCGGCTTTCACGGATTCTGAGTCGGCCAGTTCGATCGGGAAGTCCGCACCGACCACGGCGGCGTTGTACTCGGCTAGGGAAACCTCATGGTCTGCCTGGTGGCTACCGTTTCGGACGGTGACGTAGTAGCTCTTGCCGAAGCCGGTCGAGTCGATATATTTGCCCTCGATGGTTCCCGTCTGCGTTAGCTCGACGTCAGGCGAATCGCGTCCGTTCCGAAAGCCACCGTTGTCCAGATACGTCATGATGAGAAATGCAAGCGCAGCGATCAGCACGATAGCGAATAGGATGAATTCGATCGCCGCCTGCCCGCTTGGCGAACGTTTGCTAAATCGCATTGACCCTTGCCCCCTAAAACGGGATATCGTCATCGTAGGGATCGACGACGGGAGGCATCGGGGCTTGCGGGGCAGATGGCTGCGTGGGTTGGGCTTGCGTCCTAGGGGATGCCAAGAACTCGATGTTAGCGACAATCAAATCGAGTTTGGAATGGCGCTGGCCATCCTTGTCCCATGTCGAGTAACGGAGCTCGCCTGCGATTGCGACTTTCTGGCCCTTCGCGAGATAGCGCGACAGGGCTTCGGCACGCTTGCCGAAGATGGTGCAGTCGATGAAGTTGCCCCTTTCGTCCCACTCGCCGGTCTGCCTGTTTCGAACCGAGGTGTTGAACGCCAGGGTGAACGACAGGAGTTGCGTGCCGCCCGCGGTCGTACGCAGCTCGGGCGGTCGCGTCAGACGGCCGGTCAGGGAAACGTTGTTGATATCGGACATGTCGGTTCCTCTCTCGAAACGCTAATCGATAAGGTCTGCGATGAAGTTCGCACGCTTTGCGCGGGTCGCATGGCTTTGCGGACGGCTGTGGGATGCCTCGATTCGGCGCACCGCGATGGAGATCTGGTCTGATATACAGGTACCGCTCGAGATATCGGCATAGCGGACGCTCACAACGAGGCCGCGCTTGTGGCCGCTCACTCGGCGTCCGATGAAAAATGCGGGGTATGCTTGGGCAATCTCCATGCGCACGGTCTCCATGCCGCGTGCCTTGAACGGGGACGGCATAGCGACATCCACGACCTCGCCTACCAGCGACTGAACCGCCTCATGGACGAAGGTGCCGTCATCGTGCGGCTCGTCCTCGAAGTAGAACATTCGGCTTCCTATAGGTTTTTCACTTCGCAAAAGGGAGGAGGCGGATTTGGCTCCGCCTCCTGCAATCAGGGTGTTCATATCGTCATCCTATCTGTCCGGCAGGTCGTTTGGGGTGCGGCCTGACAGCTAGGATACTAGCATAGTTAACGGTGCGCCGTTATATATTTCCTGTGTTATCGGTGGATGGTAAGCAATTGCGGACATATGGGGGCGTTTTCGGACATTTTTGGGCTGTTTTAGGACATTGTCCGGGAATGTCCGTAAATGTCCGAAGCGGCGACAAGGCTTTCGATTCGAGAGCACGTCTGTGCCTTGCGGTGGAGACGGACAGGACACCCTTGAAGCTCGCGATAGATGCGTTGATGACTTCAGGCGGCAGTTCTTGCAAATCCACAGACGAGCAAAGGGACTTGAGGTGCCTTCGATATCGGATGAGTGTGGTCTGGGAGAGATGGCGGCACGGATGGCCATCAGCGCAAGAGAATCGAATCTTGAGAAACGTCAGCTCCCGATTCAGGCGGGAGGAGAAGCAGGCCTTTGCATTTGGCTGAAGCCCCAGGGATTCAAGACCCGCTAGGAAGAGATGGCGGATGTACGGCAGGTCTTTTTCAGAGCAGAAAATGTAGCCATCATCCATATAGCGGCCAGCCCCGCCCTGCCCGAGGAGTTCATGGAAGGCGTGATCCAGCCTGTTCAAATAGGCGATCGCTGCAAGCTGGTTCACTTGATTGCCCAATGTCAGGAAATCCGATTCGCGGCTATAGAGAGCGGCGATATCGAGGAGGCGTGACATGGAGTCCGATTCAGGCCGTCCTTGATAGGGCTTCAAGATAATTTCAGACAGGACGGCATGCGCCCGATCCGAGGGGATACTACCGAAATAGTTCTTGACATCATATTGGAAAACCCGAGCATCTGCCCCGTATCTTTGGTTTGCCAAAAGCATGTCCCGCTCGAAGCGGCTGCGAGCGAAGGAGGTTCCCTTGCCCTTCAAGCTCGCCGAGTTCGTATAGACGAGGCTTCGCGACAACATCGGGACGATAAAGCGGTCGCATAGGCAACGCTGGACGACGCGATCTTTGTAGCGCGGTCCCACGATGTGCCTGATCTTGCCACGCTCGCAAAGGGTGAAGCGGACTGGGGGCTGGCGGCGATACTCACCCGCAAGCAAGCTCTCGCGCAGGCGGATACAGTTGACCGCACGGTACCTATCGAACTTCATCGCAGCCGATTTCCATAAGGTACCCTTCGCGCATACGCGAGCCGCCCTATTTAGGTTTTCGAAAGAGAAAACGTCTTCAGGTGTTTTCGGTACCGCCTCGAGCGATCGGCGGCTCAGCTCTCGACGGCGCCTCTCTCGGCGTTCGCGCCGCCTTGCCCGTTGGGAGCGGTTCAAGGAGCTCCCTCCTTTCGTAAATCAACAATAAGCCCCGGCTGCACCCCTATTCAAGGTGCCGATTCCGATGTGCCTGAAAACCGCCGGAGCAATCCAGATGCCGTCCCTTTCGAGAGGCAAGTCCGCCCATCTTGCATCACCGAGGCCTGTATTCGCAGCGCCGAATGGGGCGCCGACC
>OGZD01002582.1_pt1 | contig 10811 bp, 9 predicted proteins | sample 1576701 | NCBI WGS metagenome assembly OGZD01 (sample SAMEA3541487, study PRJEB24748) | human gut metagenome | biome: human gut; feature: human-associated habitat; material: faeces | place: China | collected 2012
CCCGCCGAGGCTGGCGCCGCCTTCAACGGCTACCTGATGGCCAACCAGCTCGCCGGTGGCGACATCAACAACCTGCAGCCCGGCCTTGACTACTTCAAGAAGCTCAAGGAAGCCGGCAACCTGACCACCGTCGACGTGACCAACGGCACCATCGACTCCGGCCAGACCGGCGTGGTCTTCGACCGGACCTACAACCAGGCCTCCTACAAGAAGGAGCTCAAGGACAAGGGCGTGAACTGGAAGTACAAGACCTTCCCGAAGGCCCAGGTCGTCAGCTACTACAACCAGGCCATCAACAAGGACGCGCCGCACCCGGCCGCCGCCCGCCTGTGGGAGGAGTACCTGTACACCGCCGACGCCCAGAACCTGTGGTTCAAGGGCGGCGCCAACCCGGTGCTGCTCGATTCCATGAAGGAAGACGGCACCGTCGACCAGGCCACTCTGAAGGACGCCATCACCATCGAAGGCGAGCCGGTCTCCTACACCAACGACGACTCCACCCGCATCACCGAGTGGCTCCAGAACAACTGGGACAAGACGATCGGCAACTGAGGCACAGACCGATGACCGCCGCAATCGCACCCATTGCATCGAACGGACCTGCTGCCGCCAAGGCTGCGGGTCCGTCCGCTACTCCCGCTTCTCCTCTCTCCTCGGCGATGGCCAAGCACCGCCAGGAGCTGGGCACGCTCGCCACCACGCTCCCGTTCTTCGCCTACACCGCCTGCTTCCTGCTCGCACCCACCGTCATCGTGATTGTCGGTGCATTCCAGGATCGCAGCGGCAACTTCACGCTCGCGAACTTCAATAAGATGTTCGAGGCCAACACCATCGCCGCATTCGGCACCTCGATTCTGGTGTCTTTAGCATCCTCTCTGATCGGCGCAGTGGTGAGCGCGCTCGCTTCCTACGCACTGGTCATTGGTGCCAAGCCGAACGGCCTGCTGCGTCGTATGGTCTCCGCCATCTCCTCCGTGCTTGCTCAGTTCGGCGGCGTGATGCTCGCGTTCGCGTTCATCGCCACCATCGGCATCAACGGTATCGGCACCATGCTTATCAAGACACTGACCGGCTACACCGTGAACCCGAACTGGCTCAGTTCGTTGCCGGGCCTGGTGACCATCTACTGCTACTTCCAGATTCCGCTGATGATCATCATCTTCCTGCCCGCGGTCGATTCGATCCGTCCACAGTGGCGCGAGGCATGCGAATCCCTCGGTGGCAACACGTTCCAGTACTGGACGCGCGTGGCCTGCCCGATTCTGGCACCCCGCTTCATCTCCGCGTTCCTGCTGCTGTTCGCCTCCGCGTTCTCCGCATACGCGACCGCCGCGGCCCTGTTCTCCCAGCGTTCGATTCTGGTGCCGCTTATGATCCAAGGTGCCATGCGCAACGAACTGGACCCCAACCAGCAGGGCTTTGCCCAGGTGCTGGCATTCGCAATGATCATCGTCGTGGCCATCGTCATGCTGTTGAGCCACGCCGTGGAAAAGAGGGCCGGACGTTGGCAATGACCGAAACTTCCGCAACCAAGCCGCCGCAGCTGCGCGCCGCTCGTGCGCGTAAACAGAGCATCATCAAATTCGTGATCCTGTTCGTCACCCTGGCGTTCCTGTTCGTGCCGCTGCTGGCCATGCTCATCTTCACCCTGCGTCACCCGCTGTCCGGCCGCTGGTCGGCCGCGCCGTGGATCGCGATTTTCACCGGCAACGGCGAGTCGCTGGGTGCCGACCTGACCGTGCTGTGGCAGGGCATCGGCACCTCGCTGGCCCTGAGCGCGGTCACCGTGGTGATCATGCTGGTGCTGCTGGTGCCCACCATGGTCATCGTGCATATTCGCTCCAAGGTTTTGGAGCGCGCGATCGAATGGGTGGCCACGCTGCCGCTGACCATCCCGGCCATCGTGCTGGTGGTGGGTTTGGGCCCGATCTACCGCTGGCTGTCCGCCGACGTGCTGAGCACCAACCCAATCTGGCTGTGCTTTGCCTACGTGATTCTCGTGATGCCGTTCGCCTTCCGCGCGATCGCCGTGGGGCTTAACTCCATCGACGTCAAGACGCTGGTCGAGGCATCCCGCTCGCTCGGTGCCTCCTGGCCCAAGGTGTTCTTCAAGGTGATCATCCCGAACCTATGGCAGTCGATTCTCTCGGCATCCTTTATCTCCATCGCCGTGGTGCTGGGCGAATACACCGTCGCCTCGCTGCTCGGCCGTATGAACCTGCAGGTCGCGCTCTACCAGCTCGGCCAGTCCAATTCTCAAATCTCCACCGCCATGTCGCTGCTGGCTCTGCTCTTCGGTGCGGTGCTCCTCGTTGCGCTCGACCTGATCTCCGACGCAATGCGCAAGTCAAGGGAAGGTAAGTAACCTGATGAACAGCAATTCGATTTTCACCCGTCGCCATGCCGGTGCCGATGCCGCGGCTTCTGTTTCGGCACCCGCCACCACGTCCGCTGCCGCCGAGGACGCCTTCAAGAACGATCCCACCGCCACCCTCGAAGGCGTGCGCGGCAAGGACGTGACCAAGGCCGCCAAGGCCCTGCTCAAAGACAGCGTCAAGCGCGGCGGCGGCTCCATCCAGATGCGCGACGTCGTCAAGATCTACCCCGGCTCCACCGTTCACGCGCTCGACGACTTCAACCTGGACATCAAGCCCGGCGAAATGGTCGTGCTGCTCGGCGGCTCCGGCTGCGGCAAGTCCACCGCGCTGCGCTCGCTCGCCGGCCTCGAAGACATCCAGGGCGGCCGCATCATGGTCGGCGGCCAAGACGTCACCGGCGTGCCGGTCAACAAGCGCGAGATGGCCATGGTGTTCCAGGCCTACTCGCTTTTCCCGCACATGACCGCCCTGGAGAACGTGGAATTCGGCCTCGAAGTGCGCGGCATGGGCAAGGCAGAACGCCGCAAGATCGCCATGGAACAGCTGGAGCTCGTGGGACTTGCCGATCAGGCCAAGAAGTACACGCAGCAGATGTCCTGCGGCCAGCAACAGCGCGTGGCCCTGGCCCGCGCGCTGGCCGTCAAGCCGCGCGTGCTACTGCTCGACGAGCCGCTCTCCGCCCTCGACGCCAAGGTGCGCGTCCAGCTGCGCGACCAGATTCGCCGCATCCAACTCACCACCGGCACCACCACCGTCTTCGTGACCCACGATCAGGAAGAGGCGCTGGCCGTGGCCGACCGCATCGGTGTGATGAACAAGGGCAAGATCGAGCAGATCGCCGCCCCGCAGAACCTGTACCAGCGCCCCGCCACCGAGTACGTGGCCACGTTCATTGGACTCACCAACCGCCTGCCCGGCGCATCCAATGGCGACGAGGCCGTGGTCTTCGGCCAGCGCGTGCCGCTGCTCGCCGGCTCCGCCAAGGGCGATTCCGTGGCCGTGCTCGTGCGCCCGGAGAACCTGACGCTGGCCTTGGCCGGCAGCAGCGATTCGCACGTCGGCGAACGCGCCCGCGTGGAGGTCATTCACTTCCTTGGCTCCTTGGTGCGCGTGGATACGGTCATCACCTCCGGCGAATACCAGCGCTGGAACAAGGGCGAACAGCTCAAGGCCACCGTGCAGCTGCCCGCCAGCGAGCTGCCGGCCGGTCTGGCGGTGGGCGATGACGTGATTGTCACCCCGCGTCCGGTCGCCGCGCTCGCCTGCTGAATGGCGTTGCGATGATCGTGCGGTTCTGTTCTGTTTTTGTGACTGTACGATCGTCGAATGGCTTATCGGCAATGATGTGTGTGGGACGGCGGCGATTTTTGGGCGATTATCGCGTGCCGTCCCACAGCAATCTTGCAGAGTAGGGGACTTTCTCGGCATTGGGAATGATTGACGTTGATCATTCCTTGCCCATTGATGATTTCCTCCCCCATTCCCAATGCAATCGAAACGCCGTGCCGTATTCTTGAAGAGTATTGCACGTGTGATCGGTCCGTTTGCGGCCAGTAACTATGGGGGATAAGTATGAGCGAACCAATGCCGCCGGCGCAGCAGCCGCAGGCACCTCAGCAATCGCAGCAGCCGCAACAATCTCCACGCGATTGGTGGTTCACGGCCCATCGCCGGTTTTCGACAATCGGCTCGGCGCTCGCCATTATGATGGTGTTCTGGATCGGACTGAATATTCTGGCCACTGAAGCACTACGAACGCTGCTTGGCACCGATGTGCCCGCTTGGGCTGTGCTGCTCGCCTCCTCCGGACCGCTGTATGTGGTGGCCATGCCGCTGAGTATGTTGGCCTTCACTCGCGTACCGGTTATTCGCACCCGGCAGTACCCCATGAAGGCGGGGGAGTTCATTCAGATTTTCGTCATGTGCATTCCGGTAATGTTCTTGGGCAATATGATTGGCAATATTTTGTCTGCCGGAGCCACTGATGGTCAGGCCACCAATCGCATCAACGACGTGATTCTTGGCAGCGACTGGCGGGTGAACGCATTGTTCATAGGCCTGTTGGCACCGGTTTGCGAAGAATGGATTTTTCGCAAGGAGATTATCTCCCGCCTGCGCCGGTACGGAGAGAAGACCGCAATCATATTCTCCGCATTGGCATTCGCGCTATTCCATATGAACGTGTTCCAGTTCTTCTACGCCTTTGGCCTAGGACTGATGTTCGGATATGTATACACGCGCACCTCCCGACTGCGGTATTCGGTGGCTATGCACATGCTGATCAACCTGAACGGGTCAGTACTCGCCCCATTGGTGATACAACAGATCGATCCCCGCATCCTCGACGGCACGGTCAGCGAGGCCGAAATCATGCGTATGGCTGAAGCCGGCAACATGGGCGACATGGGCATCATGATGTTGTACGGCACAGTGATGTTGGGCCTCTGCATTGCCGGTATCGTACTGCTTATCACCAAGCGCAAGAGCTGGGAGTTCTATCTTGCGCCAGAGGAGTTGCCTGCGGGGCTTAAAATACGCACCGCCTATGCCAATCCCGGCGTTATCGCGTACCTACTGTTGACTGTGATGCTTACCGGTTGGATGCTGTTCGCATGACTGTCATAGCCGGACCCAGAGAGGCGAGCCGGGAGATATCACAGATTGCCTGACGAGCCGCCATCTTCAACAAGGTATTCGGTGCCCGAACCGGCGATGGCTCGCGCCGCCATATCTTTGATGGTGGAAGGCAGCACACCCTCGCGCGCGAACACAAGCACTTGGCCGGTCATGCCGTAAGGGGAGAAGCCGGTGAACTTGACCAATGGCGGCTGACCCTCCAGCGCCACGTCGGCGGTGGCTTTGGTTACGCGGTCGAGAATATCCTGACTGATCGCAGACGGGTCGCCGGAGGCCTTGGCCGTGAACTCAAGCGTGGCCATGCCTTCGCTGACCGGCGTGAGCTTGGTCAGGGCGGCCGTATTGAGTACCGAATTGGGGATGACCATCATGTCTCCGGAACGGGTGCGCACCACGGTCTGACGCCAGGTGATGTCGTGCACGGTGCCTGTGACGCCTTGAATGGTCACCAGATCGCCGGGTTGGATTACGCGGCCCAGCATCAGGCCGAAGCCGCCGATGATGTTGGCGATTGTATCCTTCAGACCCAGCGAGATCGCCACACCTCCAACACCAAGGGCGGTGATAAGTGTGGTCGGATTGATGCCGAATACGGGCTGCAGTACCATCGCTGCGCCGGTGACCCAGATGGTCACGCGCGTGAGGTTCACGAAAATCGAGGCGCTGGGAATCTGAGAATTGTCCAGAATCTTGCGCAACACGCGGCTGATGACGCGGTCGGCCACAAATACGATGGCCAATACAATGGTCAGCCAGATGAGTTTGCCGGCGTTCACCTGAAACCAGCGTGCGATGTCTTCTGCATATTCAGTCATACGCCTACTGTATCGGTCGTTTCTGGTGAAGTCGTGGAGACGGGGTGGCAGAAAGCGGAATCGGCCTACGGTCGATTCCGCTACTCCTGGCGTTCGCGGCAGGTCTGGCCGAGGCCGCGGGCCAGTCGAATCGGATCGAGAATCTCGTCCAACTGCTCGGCGGGCAGGTCGGTGCGTTCGCCGGCCGCCTCGCGCACGGTACGGCCGGTATGTACGGCTTCGGCGGCGATGTCGGCCGCGTGCTCGTAGCCGATGTAGTGGTTGAGCGCGGCGGAAATCGACGGTGAGGACTGGGCGTATGAACGCCCCAGGTCAGCATTGATTTCGATGCCTTCCACGCAGTTGACGCGGAACGTCTCCATGGCGTGCGTCAGCAACGCCATGCCGGTCAGCAGCTCATGCACCATCACCGGGTCGAAGGCGTTCAGCTGCAACTGTCCCTCGGCCACAGCCCAGTTCACAGTCACGTCCATGCCGAAAATCGTGAAGCAGCACTGGTTGACGCATTCGGGGATCACAGGGTTCACTTTGGCCGGCATGATCGACGATCCGGCCTGGCGAGCCGGCACGTTGAGATCGTTGAAACCGCAGCGCGGCCCGGAATTGAGCAGTCGCAAATCGTCGGCGGCCTTCTTCAGGTGCACGGCGAGGCTCTTGATGGCAGCCGACGTGGCCACGTACGCGCCCATATCCGTCATGGCGGCCACCGGATCGGGCGCGGCGGTGACCGGCAGCCCGGTGATTTGCGCCAGATGCTTGATAGCGGACTTGCGGAATCGCAGATCCGCGCAAATGCCGGTACCGATGGCGGTGGCACCGAGGTTGAGCTGGGCCAGCAGCGGCACCACGCGATCGAATGCAGCCAAATCAGACTTCAACAGCGTGGCAAACGCATGAGATTCCTGACCATAGGTCATTGGTACGGCGTCCTGCAGCTGCGTGCGGCCAATCGTCACGTCATTGATATGTTTGTCGGCCAGATCGTGGAAGGCCTTGGCGAGTTTCTTGGTGGACTCGGCGAGCGGCCCGATCGCGTCGATAAGCGCGAGTTTGCAGGCGGCCGGGTAGGTGTCGTTCGTGGACTGCGACTTGTTGACGTCGTCGTTCGGATGGATGTATGTGTAATCGCCGCGCTGGCGGCCGGCGATTTCCAACGCACGGTTGGCGATCACCTCGTTCATGTTCATGTTCGACGAGGTGCCGGCACCGCCCTGCATCACATCGACCGGGAACTGATCGGCCAGTTTGCCGGCCTCAATTTCTAGGCAGGCGGCGCGAATGGCCTCGGCCTTGGCTGGGTCGATCAGGCCTAATTCCTCATTGGCGATGGCGCAGGCGCGCTTGACCGTGGCATAGGCGCGAATCAGCTCGGGATGTTGGCTATCGGTGATGCCGGAGACCGGGAAGTTGCCGATAGCGCGCTGGGTGTGAATACCCCAGTAGACGTTCGCCGGCACCTCCATCTGGCCGATGCAGTCATGTTCCAGACGGGTCTTGTTCGATGTTTCGCTCATGCTTCCATCTTCCTGTGCGTGGGTTGGAAACGCCAGCATGAGAGGCTGATTGCGCCTTGTGAGAAACCTCACGCGAGGTTCGTGCGGCGGAAACAATCCAGACTCGCTGGTTTTCGGTCAAGCGGTGTACCCGGGGAATCCTGCGGGGCCGTTCGACGATGAGATGGTGGATGGCGCGGCATGCGTGGCGGCGACCGGCATGCCGGGGGCGGTCGAATCCTGCGCATTGTGCACGAAGATGCGATTCCAGTAATTAAGCATGTCCTTTTGGCTCATGGCCAGGTATATGCCCATGGCCAGCACGGCCACATCTTCTTTAAGCAGGTCTTTGATTTCGATGGTGTCGCTCAATTCGGGCCAACGTTGCAGCACGGCGAGCATGCCGCCCACGGTGAACTCGACCATGAGATCGGTTTTCAGGTCAAGGTTCTTGGGGTCGCGTTGCAATGTGCTGAGCATTTGCAGACGGCAGAAGTCGCGCAGCGATTCGGTCAGTTCAAGCGTGCTGTGCGGGCCTGCCAACAGGGCCAGGTGGTCGAGGCGCTGACGCTGCTCTGGATCGGAGAGCGTGGCGGTGACGCGGTCTCGCCATTGTTCCTCGGGATTGCCGTTCGGATCGGGGGTGCGGTTGATCGGAATCGATTCGACCTGATGCAGGATGGCTGAATCGGCCAATTCGGGCAGGCTGGAGAAGTGATAGTAGAACGAATTACGGTTCACGCCAGCCTCACGCACCACGTCGGTAACGGTGATCTTGCGATAGTCGCGGTCGGCGAGCAATTCCCAGAAAGCGTTCTCGAGGCGTTCTTTGGCGGGCAGCACCTCGGAATCATGGCGTGGACGTGGCATCTCTTCCTCCTGATGCACCAGCGTGATATGGTCACGCTGTCTAATAACTTATTGGGCAGTATAACTATTATTTGTGGACATGTCTATGAGCTAATCGGCGATTTCAGTTGCGTCCTCCGCTGATGGCGAAGCTGTGGTGCCGGCATCGGCATCAGTATCGGCTCTGGCCGGAGCTGCGCTATCTGCTCCTGCTGCAGTTTCTGCTGGGATCTCGGCTGTTGCTTTGGAGGTCGCAGAACTTGGTGCGGAAGCCGGGGCGGGCGTCGGCTTGCGTTTGGCCGTGGACGCCTTGAACAGTATCGCCAGGGCCTCAACCAAATGACGCCGGTCTGCGGGGGTCAGCCCAACGTACGCGCCAAGCATCGCCGGAATCGAAGCGGGGAAGTTGCTCATCACCTCGCTGAAGCTGGTGGCGCCGTTGGCGTGCAGCACGGTGAACAGCGCATCCACCGCACGCTCGCGCTGTTCGGGCGTAAGCGTGGCGATCCAATGGTTCAGCTCCTCGTTAAACAACTGCGAGCTGGAACTCAAATCCGGCTCGGTGATGAACTGGTCACCATCCAATAGCCAGGTGAAGGCGGAATGCTGCATGATGCCATCCGAATCGGAAGAGACCACGCGGCAAGGCTCCGGGGTCTCGAAAATCATGCCCACAATCGACGAACTCGGCACGATTTTCGTCACCTTCGGCTGGATGGTGCGGTAGGCGGGGCTGGTCACAATCTCCGGCGGGAAACCGGGGCCATCCAGTGAATAGACATGCTGAATGCGCTTGCGCACCTTGGGATCGGCGTTCATGGCCGCGTAAATCGCCAGATTGCCTCCCTTGGAATGGCCGACCAGAATAATCGGACCCTCCCACAGTCGCGCCACCATATCCAGATAGGCGCTGGCTGAACGTTGCGCCGGCACCGGATACTGGAAAGCCATATTGAAATCTTCCTTCCATCCGATGAGCGAATCATCGGTGCCGCGGAAGGAAATAACCAACGTGCCTTTGTAGGTCGGCTTTCGGCGCTTGTGGCCGTCGGGCAGTTGGAAGGTGGCGGCGGCGAATTGGGTTTGCTCACCCTGATTGATGTGCTCGACCACCGCGCCCAGGCGAACGTTGGCGTAGCGGGGGTTTTCGCCTGCGGCCTGGAACAGGTCGTGGGTCAGGTCCGGGTTGACCACTGAAACCATTTGGGCTTCGTGCGGCTTGTCGTCGGCATGTGTTTCCGGCGAACGATGCAGCTCGCGGTTGGCCTCGTCAAGGCTTACCGATTCAAGCTCGGGATGCCAGATACCCTTCAGCCAGATCAGTGGATGCTTGGGTTCGAAAGCGCGAATGCGTGCGGCGAACGAGCCTGACCGCGTCTCATCCAGCATCAACGTCGGACAGACACTGGCCACATCCTCATAGATGAGCGTGGAGATGATCAAGGCGTCGATTTCGTTGAACGGCAAGTCGGCGAAGGAGCGCGTTTCGGTGTGCGCGTAATCGATAATGCCGGTCATGCGCACCTCCTGCTTCCGTTGATATTGCATATCCCCTTGGGCTGCGTGGTCTTGCGATCGCGTGCGGCCGTGCGGCTGCGCGCAGCAATTAACCATATGCATTCCATTGTAGGGATTGTACGGTTTTGGCCGGCGCGATCGAGCAAGACTGCACCGACGGCGAACAATTCGTGGAAGGATTCCCGTCGGCTTGTCGAAAATTGTCGGGTAGCAGGGTTGCGATGCCAGCCAGCCGACCACCCTCCGGCGCTACGCGCCATCTCCCGCCGGCGGGAGGGTTAACCACTCAATCCTTTTTTGACGAGGCGGACCGCTGGGCCCGTCAAAGGTTCGGCAGATCGAAGCGCGCCGGATCCACGCCCTCGAGTTCAAGCAACTCGGCCTTGATGTCGAGTCGGCCGCCGTAGCCGCCAAACGCGCGGCCCGAGCCGCCTACGCGGGGGCAGGGCACGATGATGGTAACCGGATTGCGCTTCACTGCGCCTCCGACCGCCTGCGCGGCCATGCGGCCGCCGCCGCGTCGTTCGGCCAATTCGGCGGCGAGTTCGCCGTAACTTACCGTCATGCCATAGGGGATTTCGGCCACCAGATTCCACACTTCATGTTGGAATGGCGTGCCGGCGGGATGCAAAGGCGGCACCTGATCCGAGCCGGGGCGTTCGCCGGCGAAATAGGCGGTCAGCCATTCGCGGGTTATACGGAATACGTCGGGTTCACTATCGGATTCGCGATTCGAATCGAGAACGGCTTGGTGATCGGTGGCCCACCACCAGTCTTCAAGACAGAGTTCGGTAAGTCCCTCGCCGTCGGAGGCCATCATCATCCGGCCGATGGGCGTTTCGACTGTGGCCCGCATCAGTTGTCGTTGCGTCATACCGCCATTATCGCGCGTTGAGGGATGAAGCCCATACCGTGCCTGATTCCATGAAGGACGGCACGTCGGCGTAGTTCGGGAACTTCACTTCGGCGCTCGATAATCGTTGGAAAACCGGTGGAACACGCGGGGGCTTGGCTTTTTCCTGAGATTGGCGTATCTTTGTCACCTGTTGCCTGTGAAGGTAACACATGCGGACATAGCTTAGTTGGTAAAGCGCAACCTTGCCAAGGTTGAGACCGCGGGT
>OGZD01002624.1_pt1 | contig 10659 bp, 7 predicted proteins | sample 1576701 | NCBI WGS metagenome assembly OGZD01 (sample SAMEA3541487, study PRJEB24748) | human gut metagenome | biome: human gut; feature: human-associated habitat; material: faeces | place: China | collected 2012
GAACTCATGCCATCTAAACAAATACTAATCCGTCCAATATTTGGGGTGCACTTCATTCGAGAGGCCGCTTTTTATCGTTGCAGGGTTTCAAGGCCGGTGTGTCCGCGAAGCTGTCATTCGTGCCTGAAAAGGGGTTTGTCAGCCCTTGGCCGGGACTTTGGCCGCCGGATTTCCCCCCCCCGCCGAATCCTGCCCGCAGCGCATTTCATCCAGCTTGCGGCCTATCTCCTCGACCTGTTTCGCGTCGGGCGAAATGACCGTCGACCCGAACTTGCGCCGGTAGTCGCCCGGCGGGGAGCCGATGCGTTCGCGGAAGGCGCGGTTGAAATTCGAGATGTTGTAGAACCCGCAGCGCATACCGATCTCGGCGATCGGGTCGTCGGTCTCGACGATCATCTGTGCGGCGCGCACGATGCGGAAGCCGTTGAGGTAGTTCCACAGGTTCTGGTGGGTGTACTTTTTGAAAAAACGGCAGACCGAAGTCGCGGACATGCCTACCTCTTCGCCGATGTCTTCGAGCGAGATCTTACGTTGGTAATTGCCCTCCACGAACTGTACGATCTTGTTGATCCGGGCATTGCCGTCGGGTTGCATTTCGTAGTACGGGGCACCTATCGGCCCCGTTTCGTCCGGCCCAGCCGTGGCCAGGTCGTTGAGTATGTTCAGGAAAAGCGACGCCGATGCGAATCCCCGCAGCCCGGGCAGTTGCAGTAACCTGTCGCGGACGCGGTCTACGACGCTTTCGGCGAACCAGAGCCCGGCGACCGGCTGGCTCAGCATTTTCCGGATGGGGAGCATGGATTCCGTTTCGAATATCTGCCAGTTGGGCATGTCGCGGCTGAACTGCACGGCGACGGCCTCGCAATTGGTCTCCGCAAAGGCTTCGTCGCGTTTGTAACAGTGCGGTACGCGCGGGAAAATGATGATCAGGTCTTTTTCCGTGAAATTGTCGACCGATTGTCCGGTGACACGTGTACCCTTCACGTTCAGGGTCAGGCTGAGCATGTAATCCTCGTGGAAATGAAGGGGCGGATCGGTTTGTTTGTCAAACCAATACTGTGTGATGAACAAATCGTTGCCGGGCAACGGGGTGAGATCATTCAGGACACGTTTCATCAGATAATGAGACTTATGGTAACAAATATAGGAACTAATAAGGACAAATCAAAACCGGGGCGGTTTTTTGTGGGGAAGGATATGCGACCGGGGTTTCCCGCACCTTTGTTTACCGATCCGGAACGGGGCGTAAAGGAACCCCCGTGGTGAAAAGTGCGGAAAACGCTTTCTCCTTTCGCATTTAATGAATATCTTTGCGGATATGGCAGTGATCAGATTGACAAAGGAGTTTTCGTTCGAGGCCGCACATGCCCTCGACAGATACGACGGGCCGTGCCGTGAGATCCACGGGCATTCCTACCGGTTGTTCGTGACCGTGAAAGGGTGCCCTGCGGACGACGACACGAACCCCAAGTGTGGGATGGTGATGGACTTCGGTGTCCTGAAAAGCATTGTCAACGAGGAGGTCGTTTCCCGTTTCGACCATGCGCTCGTGTTGCGGGCGACACGCCGCGACGCTCCCCTGCGGGCGGTGCTGGCCGAACGCTTCGGCAACATCGTCACGGTGGACTACCAGCCGACGTGCGAAAACATGCTCGGCGATTTCGCGGCACGCATCGCACGCCGCCTGCCCCTGGGGGTGGAACTGCATTCGCTCCGCCTGCATGAGACTGCAACCTCGTTCGCCGAGTGGTTCGCCGAGGACAACCGCTGATTTCCGCCCGGCGGTTCCGCCGGAACGACATACCCCGACATTTCTACCGGACAGGCCCCGGGCGCAAGGGATAGGCGCACGGCAAACATCGAAAGGGAACTATTATTGACGCAAATCGAATATATGAAAAAACTGTTTCTCGTCGACGCCTATGCGTTGATCTTCAAGTATTACTATGCCTTTCTGGGGCGTCCCATGCGCAACCGGGCCGGCATGAATACCTCCGTGGTATTCGGCTTCGTAAAGTTCCTGCGCGACATCCAGAAGCGTGAGCGACCCGACCTGCTGGGCGTGGCGTTCGACCCCAAGGGCGGCAGCTTCCGCCGGGAGATATTTCCCGAGTACAAGGCCAACCGTGCCGAGACGCCCGAGGACATCCTCCTCTCCGTCCCCTATGTCAAGCGTGTGCTGGAAGCCATGTGCATCCCGATCCTCGAAGTCGAGGGTTACGAGGCCGACGACGTGATCGGCACGCTGTCGCAAAAAGGCGTCGAGGCGGGTTACGAGGTCTTCATGGTGACGCCCGACAAGGACTACGGCCAGCTGGTACGTGACAATTGCAAGATATACAAGCAGAAGGGCGCCGAAGGGAGCATCGAGATCGTCGACCGGGAGGCGATCCGCGGGAAATACGGCATCGACGACCCCAGCCTCGTGCGCGACATCCTCGCACTGTGGGGCGATGCTTCGGACAATATCCCGGGTGTGCCGGGAATCGGCGAGAAGAGCGCCTGCAAACTCGTGCAGGAGTGGGGAACGGTGGAAAATATCCTCGACAACGTCTCGAAGATCAAGGGCAAGCAGGGCGAGAAGATCGCCGAGTGGGGCGACAAACTGCGCCTTGCCAAGACACTGACCACCATTTGCCTCGACGTGCCCATCCCGTTCCGCGAAGAAGACCTCACGGTCTGCGAACCCCATATCGACGAACTCAAGGCCCTCTTTGCCGAATTGGATTTCAAGGCCTTTATGAACGACCTTACGAACCTTGCGCCCCCCGAGGAGCAACCCGAAGGCCCCCGCCAGGAGGCGCAGACCCAGCTTGCGGAGATGGCACGGGCCAAGTCCGCCGCCGCCAAACGCGCGGCGCTGGTCGGACAGGGCAATCTCTTCGGCGACCCGGTGGTCGAGATGCCCGCCGCCGAGGTTCCCGTTGCCGAGCTTCAGGCCGAAGCCGATGCCATGCAGTTCAAGACGGCGCAGACCACGCCCCACGATTACCGCCTCGTGGAGAATGCCTCCCAGTTGCGCGAAGTGGTTGCCGAGGTCGGGAAATACGGCGAATTCTGTTTCGACACCGAGACCACGGGGTTCGATATCTTCAACGACCGCATCGTCGGCATGTCGCTGGCCGTAAAGCCGTTCGAAGCGTGGTACATTCCCTTCAAGGAGGAGAATACGGCGGAATATACGCAGATCGTGCGGCCGCTGTTCGAAGACGAAGGGATTGCCAAGATCGGCCAGAACATCAAGTTCGACCTGATGGTGCTCCGGCGCCTGGGACTCGATATCCGCGGCCGCAAGTACGACACGATGATCCTGCATTACCTGCTCGATCCCGAGTCGCGCCACAACATGAACGCCCTGTCGGAAAAATACCTCAACTACAAGCCTATCGAGATCGAAACGCTGATCGGCAAGGGTTCCAAGCAGCTGACGATGGATCTGGTGAACGTCGAGCGCGTCAAGGAGTACGCCGCCGAAGATGCCGACGTCACCCTGCAACTCAAACACGTGCTCTACCCTCAGGTCGAGAAGATCGGGCTGCAACACCTCTATTTCGAGGTCGAGGAGCCCATGATCGCCGTACTGGCTGACATCGAGATGGCGGGCGTGCGGATCGACTCCGGGGCGCTGACCGAATACTCCGTCGAACTGAGCCGCAGGCTGGCCGAACTGGAAGCCGCGATCCGTGCCGAAGACGGCGAATCGACGCTCAACATCAACTCGGCACGCCAGCTGGGCGAGGTGCTTTTCGCCAAGATGCGCATCGCCGAAAAGCCCAAGATGACCAAGACCAAGCAGTTCTGCACCGACGAGGATTATTTGCAGACCTTCGCCCGCAAACATCGTATCGTCGACCTGATCCTCGAATACCGGGGTGTCAAGAAACTGCTCTCGACCTATGTCGAAGCGCTTCCCCAGCTGGTCAACCGGACGACGGGGCGTATCCATACCTCCTTCAACCAGGCGGTCACGGCTACCGGGCGCCTTTCGTCCACCAATCCCAACCTGCAGAACATCCCCGTGCGCGAAGAGATGGGGCGCCGCATCCGCCGGGCGTTCATCCCCTCCGATTCCGACCACCTGCTGCTCTCGGCCGATTACAGTCAGGTCGAGCTGCGCCTGATGGCGCACCTTTCGGGCGACGAATCGCTGATCGCGGCCTTCGCCCACGGCGAGGATATCCATGCCGCGACGGCCGCCAAACTTTTCAACAAAACCCTCGACGAAGTGACCTCCGAGGAGCGCCGCCGTGCCAAGACGGCCAATTTCGGCATCATCTACGGCATTTCGGCCTTCGGCCTGAGCCAGCGGCTCGAAATCCCGCGTAAGGAGGCCAAGGACATTATCGACGGTTATTTCGAATCTTACCCCAAGGTCAAGGAGTATATGGACAATGTGGTCGCCAGGGCCAAGGAGGAGGGATTCGTCTCGACGATCTTCGGCCGCCGCCGCTATCTCAACGACATCTCCTCGCACAACGCCGTGGCGCGCGGCCTGGCGGAGAGGAATGCCGTGAACGCCCCGATCCAGGGGTCTGCGGCCGACATCATGAAGATCGCCATGATCAATGTCCACCGCCGTTTCGCGGCCGAAGGCATCCGGTCGAAGGTGATCCTTCAGGTACACGACGAATTGGTCGTCGACATGCTCCGTTCCGAACAGGAGCGCGTCGCGGCCATCGTCACCGAATGCATGGAATCCGCCGCCGCCCTCAAGGTGCGCCTGGTGGTCGACTACGGCGTGGGCGACAACTGGCTCGAAGCGCATTGATCGCATCCTGAGTCCTTTTGCAAGATATAGTAACGGACGGCATCGGATATGCAGGCTCCCTGTTAATGCCTTGTATCCGTTATATCCGATGCCACTGCCGCCTTTTTCGGTGCTGCGCCGGCGACTATGCGGACGGTTGTCCCGCTTGGGCATCCCCCGGGGAGGCAGGCGGAAAAATATAATGTTCCCGGATATTTTTGTTTTGATACTGAAATAAACTGACAGCTATGATCGAACCTATTTACCAGCCGGCCGCGTCGCGTTACGAAGATGGCATGACCTACCGGCGTGCGGGACGCAGCGGTGTGCTGCTGCCCGCCTTTTCGCTCGGCATGTGGCACAATTTCGGCAGCGAGCAGACCTTCTCCAAAGTGCGTCAGATGGCCCATTACGCGTTCGACCGGGGAATCGTCCATTTCGATTTGGCGAACAACTACGGCCCTGCCTACGGTACGGCCGAGGAGAACTTCGGCCGTCTGATGGAGCAGTCGTTCCGACCCTACCGCGACGAACTCTTCATTTCGACCAAGGCGGGTTACGACATGTGGCCGGGGCCCTACGGCAACTGGGGCTCTCGCAAATACCTCATGGCAAGCCTCGACCAGAGCCTGCGGCGCATGAAGCTCGATTATGTAGACATCTTCTACTCGCACCGCTACGATCCCGAGACCCCGCTCGAAGAGACCCTCCAGGCTTTGGTCGACATCGTCCGCGCAGGCAAGGCGCTCTATGTCGGGCTGTCGCGCTACCCGCTGGCCGCGGCACGTTTCGCTTTCCGCTACCTGGCCCAACGCGACGTACCCTGCCTGCTTTTCCAGGATCGCTACAACCTGTTCGACCGCGAACCCGACACGTCGGGCATGCTTACGCTCAATGCCGAGGCCGGGGCCGGGTTCGTGGCCTTTTCGCCGCTGGCACAGGGGCTGCTGACCGACCGTTACCTGAACGGTATTCCGGAAGGCTCGCGCATGGCGACGGAGGGCTCGCTGCGGCGCGACGTGCTGACGGACAGGATGTCGGAACGGATCCGGGGCCTGCATGAAATCGCCCGGCAGCGCGGCCAGACCCTTGCCGAGATGGCTTTGGCATGGCTGCTGCGCGACAAACGTGTCACGTCGGTCATTATCGGGGCAAGCTCCGTCGCCCAGATCGAAGATAACCTCCGGGCGCTGGAGCATGCATCCTTCTCCGACGACGAATTGTCGCGCCTCGACGCCCTGTCACGGCCATAGCGCCCTGCTCGGATGAAAAGAGCCGCAGTCCTTCGGGACTGCGGCTCTTCGTGTTTTATGTCTACGTCCGGGGGCGGCTCAGGCTCGGGGGCGAACGGTTGCTTCCCGTGGAGCGCGGGGTGGCGCATGCGTCCGGAAGCCGGATCGGTCTGATCCCCGAGACGATGCTCGTCTGCACCTCGATGGAATGACCGGGCATTTCCAGGCCCTTTCCCGAACCGAAAAACGAATCCCGCTTCCCCGAAGGAAGCGGGATTCTGCCTTTCAGGACGAGGGATTACTCTTCCGGTTTTTGGCCTATGTAGAAGACGTAACCGTAGTACGCTTTGTATTTCTCGTAATGGGCGATCTCGTTTTTCTGCATTTCGGCCAGCAGGAGTGCCTTTTCACTGTGCCCGTATTGCTCCAGGAATCCCGGGATGCGTGCGCTTGCATGGGCGAAGTAGTTTTCCGTCCAGCAATGCTCAGGCAGTGCGAAATGTGCCAGCGGTGCATATCCGGCCTCTTCGAGGATCCGCACTTTCCCCGACGGGCTGTCGATGTCGGGGAAATAGTCCGAGATGAATTTCGACGCCAGGCGTGCGCCTGAGAGCCACGAGCATTCGGTCACGGCGATTATGCCGCCCGGTTTGAGGTACTGCCGCCACTCCCTCAGCCCGCGTTCGAACCCGATATTGTAGATCGAGCCTTCGGCCCAAATCACGTCGAACTCCCCGGGGCTGAAGGGCAGTGCATCCATCGAGCCCTGTATGGCCGTGACGCGGTTTTCCAGCCCGGCCTTTTTTATCCGGGCGCGGAATTCTTCCAACAGCTCCGGCAGCAGGTCGCCGGCCGTTATCGTACAATCCCTGTTCCGGGCGATCGTGACGGTCTGTCCGCCGGTGCCGCATCCGATGTCGGCGATCCGCATCCCCGGCCTGTCGGGTACGAATTCCAGGGCGCGGAGCGTCTGCTCCACGCCGCCGGGCCCCTGCCTGTCGAGTTCCCTGAAGAAATCGGCGATCATTTTTAAATCGAAATCGAAGATCTGTTTATTTTCCTGTTCCATGGTTGTTTGTAGTTGAGGCCGCGCGCAGGATGGATTGGGAAATCCCGTGCATGGCGAATTTTTTAAAATAAGGCAAAATGAATGTCCGCCCGGGCAGAAATGCCCCCGGGAGGGAAGAAAGAGTCGGAATCCAATGCAAGTTATGGATTCCTACGATGCCGTATCCGTTTTAAACATCCAATGGTTTTAGTCGTTATAAAGGTAGGTACAATTTTCCGAACCTGCAAATCCGCCGGGGAAAAGGTTCCCCGAAAAAGGGAACCCCGATCCCTTTTCAGGAACCGGGGCACTCCACAAGAGGCGCTTTCCCACTCTGCGTCAGAATGATATACCGACGCGTATGCCGAAATTATTGAGGTTGTTGACCGAGTAAGTCAGGACGTCGCCGCTGTTGGTGGCATAGCTGTAATAGAGTGCCACATGGAACCCGAAACGGTAGTCGGGGCGCGGGAAGATGCTCACGCCGATTTCGGGCGAGAGGTAGAATCCCCACGTGTCGTTGTACTGCTTGACGACGTAGTAATAGGACGAAAGTTCGGCGTAGTTGGCTCCCAGCTTCAGGCCTGCATAGGGCTGGAATACGCTGTCCGTAAGCCAGGTGTAACGGCTGGTGACGCCGAACGGCAGCTGGAATACGGAGTGCTTCTGGTTGACCGTGAGGGCCGAACCGTTGCCCAGGTCGAGTGTCTGGCGCGGAATCGTTTCGAGGTTGGTCTGGTAAGAGATGAACGGGCCCACGGCGATGGCCGGCGTGATGAAATAGCCGCCTTCGAAGTTCATGCCCCAGCCCGAGGCTTTGTCGGCGAGGCTGCTGCCCAGGGGCACGCCCATCTGCCAGTCGACGTTGATGTAATTGTTCGGGAAGATCTGCGCTTTGCCCGTGCGCGCAGCGGCGAGCAGGACGACACAGAGTGCGATGGTTTTTAGAACCGGGTATTTCGATGTTTTCATAATCGGACGTGTTTTTACGGTTAAATTATTTTTTCAGGTAAGGCGACTGGTCGAATGCCTGTTCGACGGCGTCCAGCGTGCGCTGCTGGTTGAGGCTTTCCGACGAGGTGAGCAGGCCGCCGATGTAGCTGTCCCAGATGACGGGCAGTTTCTTGCCGCTCTGCTGGTCGGCTTCCAGATCCAGCATCTCGATCAGCAGCGAACCGGCCGTATAACCGTAATATACGCGGTAGGGATAGTGCCATCCCAGCCAGTCGCCCCAGTATCCGGGCGTCCAGTAGTAGGGGTAGTACCACCACCAGTAGGGATAGTCGTAACCCACGAAATAGGTCACTTTCTGCACGTAGCTCAATTGCAGGCCGACGCTGGCCGCATCCTTGTCCTCGGTGCGGGTGTAGCCGGCGGCGTTCATGCGGCTGGCGACCGTGTTGACGATCTCCAGCGCATTGCCGTCTTTCCAATATTCCGTCTTGTCTGCGCCACCGATCAGCAGGATGCTGTCGGGGAGGTAGTAGGTGTCCACTGCACCGAAGTCGGCTTCGGTGTCGTAAGCGGTGTAGACCAGATAGTCTTTGTGGAGGCCCGATGTCGAGGGCTCTTTCTGGCACGCGCAAAACGCAACTGCAACGAGTGCGTATGCGAGGTAACGTAATTTTTTGACGGTCATGATTTTGATTTTTTAGTTTGCTGTCTCGGAGCATGTTCAAAATTCGTTCCTTCCACACCTTTTTTACGCGTGGAAGCCTGATCGGGATATAAAAAAGCAGTTTTGCGATATGCAACGCGGCTGCGGTGTGTTCTATGGTCGGGCACAGGGGTTTAACCCGGCGAGAAATAGCCCATTTTGGGGCGTCTTGACCCGGTGCCGGGCGGAAAGAGATTCTTTGCGGGCTTTTTCTGCGCTGTTTTTGAACGGTAATAGCACCGAGTTGCGGTCGGGAATGCTGCTACCGAACGGTATCGTTGCTACATGGGGCGTAATCGTTGGCGATTTCGGCCCGAAAATGGTTCGTCTTTCGGAAAATATATTACTTTTGTAACTATCTATGCACAATACCACAATGTATGAGCCGATACGATAACTGCTCCCGCGAAGAGCTTATCCGCAGGATCGAAGAGCTCGAGGCACAACTCGATACGCCGAAGGCTTCCGGGAGTCGGTTTCGGGAGCGTTATGCCTGTAAGATTCTCGATTCGATACCCGACATGCTGACCGTGCTCGACCGCGAAGGGACGCTGGTCGAACTGGTTTCCGCGGATGAGACCAACCATGTCGGGGTTCCGGGCGGAGAGCTCGCCGGGCAGAATATCCGGACGATGCTTTCGCCCTCGGCCTGCCGCAATGTGAAGAACAACCTCGACAATGTCTTTGCGACGGGGTGCGGCTCCTCTTCCCACCACGACATTACGCTCGGGGGCCGAACCCGCAACTACGAAAACCGGATTTTCCCGCTCGACGAGGAGCATGCCCTCTGCATCTGCCGCGACATCACCGAGGCCGAGGCCGCCAAGCATGAGCTGGAGATGGTCAAATATGCGCTGAACAATGTCGACGAGGAGATTTACGCCTGCAGCCTGGACGGTACGATGGAATATGCCAACGAGCAGTTCCGGGTGCGGCACGATGTCGAAGGCGACCTTTCGCAACACAAGGTTTACGATTTCTGGTCGTACGAAGGTTCCCGTCAGCAGTGGGATGCCCGGCTGGAGAAAATACGCCGCGATAACGGCTCGCACAAATACACCGTCCGCTTCAAGAACGAGCAGGGGCATATCGTGGCGTGGGACATCGTGGCCTACATCATCTACGACTACTTCCAGGAACGCGAGATCGTCTGGTTCTTCGGCCGGGACGTGACGCAGCGCATCGAACACGAGAGCAAGGTCAAGGAGATGAACTCCATCCTGGAGTGCATCCTCAACAATGTCCCGGTCTATCTGTTCGTGAAAGACCCGAGCAACGAGTTCCGTTACCTCTACTGGAACCGGGCGTTCGAGGAATATTCGCGGATTCCGGCCTCCAGGGCGCTCGGGCATACCGATTACGAGATTTTCCCCAGCCCGAAGGATGCGGAGCATTTCCGCCAGGACGACCTGACGCTGCTGCGTACGGGCGAACGCCAGACCTTCATCGAGGAGTACGTCTCGGTCACGGGCGAGACCCGTATCGTCAATACTTCCAAGTCGCTGGTGCCGGTCGAAAACCGTCTTCCGCTCATCATCGGTGTCTCGTGGGACATCACCGACATGAAGAATGCCGAGCTGGAGATCGTCGAGGCGCGTATCCGCGCCGAGGAGTCCGACCGTCTCAAATCTGCCTTCCTGGCGAACATGAGCCACGAGATCCGCACGCCGCTCAATGCCATCGTGGGCTTTGCCAAGCTCATCGGCGAAGTGGAAACCGAGGAGGAGAAACAACAGTTCATCGATATCATCGACGTCAATTCCGAGCTGCTGCTGCAACTGATAAATGATATCCTCGACATTTCGAAGATCGAAGCCGGGACGCTCGAATTCCGCTTCAGGCCGATGAACCTCAACGACCTCTGCCGCTCGGAGCTGGAAGTCCACAAACCCCGCGTCAAGCCGGGCGTGGAGCTGGTCTTCGAGGAACGGGTCGCGAACGTGGAGATCGTCTGCGACCAGAACCGCCTCGCACA
>OGZD01002628.1_pt1 | contig 10636 bp, 9 predicted proteins | sample 1576701 | NCBI WGS metagenome assembly OGZD01 (sample SAMEA3541487, study PRJEB24748) | human gut metagenome | biome: human gut; feature: human-associated habitat; material: faeces | place: China | collected 2012
CTTTCATTTTGTGTTATCAACATACAGTTTCATTTTTTGAAAAGTTATTCACAATCTGAATTGATTTTCCCCTGCTTTTTCAACAGTTCATGAATGGTATATGCCACCCCTAAGTCTTCATTTGACTTTGTAACATATTTTGAAACCTGCTTCACTTCATCATCTGCATTTTCCATCGCAACAGTTGCGCCAAAATCCATAGACAACATAGAGTAATCATTCAGGCTGTCACCAAATACCATCACTTCATCTTTTGTATAACCTAAAGATTCAATATATTCCTGAATCGCAGGTCCTTTCTCCGCTCCTTTTACCGTGATTTCCAGATTATTATAGAAGGAAGACGCAACTGCGAGCTCCGGATTCTGCATCAGTCTGCGCTTGATCTTATCAAGCATCTCCAGATCGCCTGTAAAAAGGAAAATCTTATGGATTATAATTCCCTGTTTCTCTAATTCGTCCACAGAATCGATTCGTCTTGAACTTGCCTTCACTCGCTTATAAAGTTCTGACTGCTCTATTTGGTCTCTGCACTCAGATAAATGGAACAACTGAATCTGACGAACAATACTCTCCTCTACTTCCTCCGGTGTTCCCACACGATACTCATAAGGTCCGGCACAATACAATACCGAGATTGGATATTCTTCCAATACCTTTGCCACCTCATTGCAGACCTCATATGTAAATCCTATGCTTTTTAGAATTTCACCCTTTGGGTTGCGTACCTCTGCGCCTGAGCCCACAATAAAATCACAGCCAAGATCCAGATCTTTTAATTCTTCCATTGCTCCATTATAACTTCTTCCGGTTGCTATCATAAAGCGGATTCCCGCCGCCTGTGCTTCACGGATCGCTTCTACTGTCTCCGGTGCTACTTTATGATTGTCTCCAAGAAGTGTTCCATCCATATCACTTGCTATTACTTTGATCATAATCCGCTTTCTCCTGTTAAAATTGTTACTGTTTTTACCTTTGTCTATGAGTATAACTGTTTTTTTCAAGCTGTGCAAGACACGTCTGTTGAAGTTAATCTATTGTTTTTAAAACCTTTACTGCTTTCACGATTTCTTCTTCCGAAGTCTGCCAGAGCGCATAATCTCCACGCTCTGACAATCCAAGTCCTATTCCTTCTTTTCTATATTTCATCGCACTGTCCACTACGATTTTTCCAGACATATGATAAGAAGTAATTCCAGTATATGGAAGAAGCTTTTCTATTGATTCTGCACCAATCCCACTTGCGGCAAGGATTTCTATTCTTCCTGCGCTTTTTTCCTGAAGTGCTTTCAGCATCTCTCTTCCTTCCCATGCTGTTTCCTTCTGTCCACTTGTCAGAATCGTATCAAATCCAAGTTCAATGGCTTCTTCGAGTGCTTTCATCGGATCTATGCAGACATCAAATGCACGGTGAAGCGCTTTCTCTTTATTTCCTGCTGCCTTAATAAGCTCTGCCATATGCTCTGTATCCAACGTACCATCCGGATTGAGCATTCCGATGACAACTCCATCAGCTCCCATCTCACAGTACATCTGAACTTCCTCTTTTAGCTGTTCAAACTCATACTGGTCATAACAATAATCTCCATATCTTGGACGAAGAAGAACTCTTGTCTTGATATTCGTATATTTTTTTACAAGATCAAATAATGCTTTTCCCGGAGTAAGTCCTCCGATCACAAGATTACTACAAAGCTCGATTCGGTCTGCGCCACCTTTCTGCGCATTGATCGCTGATTGTACACAATCTGTGCATGCTTCTAATATTGTTGTTTTCATCTGTTCTGTTTTCCTTCAATAATTAAGAATTTGTAACTGTTCAGAGCCAAGCAAAATTTCAAAAAAAGGTGTAAAATGCTTGCATTTTTTAGACTGTTTTTGAAATTTTATTTGGCGGATACGCCACACCTCCGAAATGCATAGCATTTTGGAGGTTGGCTCTGAATAGTTACAAGAATTTTATATATTAGAAGAAGCTGCCGTTGGCAGCTTCTTCATGGTTCTTATCGTTTACTAAGAAGTCTCTCTGGACACAAGCTGCTATTAAGCGTTAACCGTATGTCAGTTAAGGACCTCTTACAGGCATTTTACAGGTACTTTGCTGCCTCTTCGTCACAGATCACTGTTACATGTGGATGGAACTGTAAGATACTTCCAGGTACCTTTGGTGTAACCGGTCCGTTTACTACTTCTTTCAGGATCTCTGCTTTATTCTCTCCGTTTACAAGAAGTACGATCTTCTTTGCACGCATAATTGTTCCGATCCCCATAGAAACAGCTTTTCTCGGCACATCTTCTTTCTTCTCAAAGAAACGCTTATTCGCTTCAATTGTGCTGTCTGTCAGGTCGATCTCACCTGTTACTTTTGTAAACTCATCTGCCGGCTCGTTGAATCCGATATGTCCATTGCATCCAAGTCCAAGCAGCTGGATTTCTACCTGTCCTGTCTTTGCCATCAGCTCTTCATATGCTTTTCCTGACTCTCCAGCTTCAAATCCAACCCCATCCGGTACATGTACATTCTCTTTGTTGATATTTACATGATCGAAAAGATTGTCATTCATGAAATAATGATAGCTCTGATCATGCTCCGGTGCCAGCCCGATATACTCATCCAGGTTGAATGTAGTAACCTGAGAGAAATCAAGATCTCCCGCCTCATACATCTTAACAAGCTCTTTGTACAGACCAACCGGTGTAGATCCTGTTGCCATTCCAAGGATTGTCTTTGGATTCTCCATAATCTCTGCTGCAAACAATGTTGCCGCTGCCTTGCTCATCTCTTCATAATTCTTCTTTACAATTACTTCCATGTTTAATACCCTCTCATTTCATTATATTTATATCGAGTGCTTTGGAAGCCACCCCATATTTTCATAGATCAAATCTATTTGCTTCCTGCTTCAGTAAATATATTTTATAACTTCTTATTCCTTATGCGAGTTTACCATAGCTGATTGTCTGTACTAAATCAAACGCATCATTTAATACAACCATATCTGCATCTTTTCCAACTGCGATTGCACCCTTGGTCTCAAGTCCAAATTCCTTCGCCTGGTTTCCGGATGTCATCTTAACCGCTTCTTCAACAGTAGCTCCTGTAAATTCCATAACATTTTTAAATGCCTGAATGTATGTAAGGATACTTCCTGCGATCGTTCCGTCTTCCAGTTTTGCCATACCATCTTTTACGATTACGACCTGTCCGCCCAATTCGCTCTTTCCTTCCGGCATTCCTTTCGCACGCATAGAGTCTGTGATCAGCTCGATTCCATCATACCCTCTTACTTTGCATGCGAGTTTCACCATATCCGGTACAATATGCTTTCCGTCACAGATTAGCTCTGCGTGTATCCCTTCTGCCAGCATACCATATCCTGTTACCCCCGGCTCTCTGTGATTCAGTCCTCGCTGTGCATTGTAAAGATGAGTCACATGTGTTGCTCCGCTTGCATTCAATTCCCCGTATAATGCATTCGAATGTCCTGCGCTTAAGACAACTCCATTTTCCTTGCACCATATCTCAAATGACGGATCAGCCTCTTCTGGTGCATAAGTAACAATACGGATCAGTCCACCACTGATCTCATTCCATTTTTCCAGTGTGTTTTCATCTGGTTTCTTAATATAAGAAGGATCTTGTGCTCCCTTAAACACAGTTGAGATAAATGGTCCCTCTACGTGGATTCCTTTGATCACCGGGTTCTTCTGTGCCGCATCATGAATATTCTGCATTGCTTTCTCGATGTTCTCATAGGTCTGAGTCATAGTTGTACAGAAGTAAGTTGTGATTCCCTCCTGCTTTGTCATCTGCTTAACCATCTCATCAATCTCATCCGGTGTAGCATCCATATTATCTTTTCCATAACCACCATGGCTATGAATATCGATAAATCCCGGAACCACCATCGTTCCAGCACAGTTCACCTCAAGATCATCTTCTTTCGGCTCAAATCCTGTCATATCTCCGACTTCTTCAATCTTCTCATCGAAGCGGATATAACCATTTTCAATCATACCATCCCCTGTATAGATCTTCTTTTCTTTGATCAGTTTCATGCTGTTCTACCTCGTTTTCTATTTTTTAGAACACAACTCTTACTTTTCTATTATCTCACAATACCACGCGATATTCCATCAATATTTCGTGATTTTTACATAATTTGTTAAAAAATAATCTGTTCGCTTTAACTAACCGCAAAACATGAAAAATACCGGGCAACAACGTATTTTCCTCAAACTATTGACAATATCCGTCCAATTGCGGTAAATTAAATGTTATTGTGGGTTAAAAACGCCTTCAGTTATGATTTTGATACCTATGGATTGTATAAATGCTATGCCTTCTTACAATCCTGCCCGATATCATCATATAAAATAATATAAGGAAAGGATAAAAGAATATGAATTGGGAAATCATTACTTTTATTGCGTATTTCGCCATTTTGCTTGGCGTAGCGTTAGTATTTTACTTTAACGGTACCAATAAGAACTCCGAGGACTTCTTCCTTGGTGGAAGATCCATGGGACCTTGGGTAACAGCACTGTCCGCACAGGCATCCGATATGTCTGCATGGCTGCTGATGGGGCTTCCGGGATCGATCTTAGCTTTCGGTTTCGGACAGATGTGGATTGGTATTGGTCTTGCATTAGGTACAGCTGCCAACTGGATTCTGTGCGCAAAACGTCTGCGTACATTCTCTAAAGCTGCAGATGATGCGATCACATTACCACAGTATCTGACAAATCGTTTTGCAACAGACTCCAGATCACTGCAGTTGACATGTGCACTGATCTTCCTGTTTGCATATACCATTTATGTAGCATCTGCACTGGTAGCCGGTACTTCCGTATTTACAACTTTGTTCCCAACAGTTTCTCCTAAGATTGCTATGTTCGCATTCTTGCTGATCATTGTTGCCTACACTTTCTTTGGTGGCTTTACTGCTGTTTGCTGGACAGACTTCTTCCAGGGATTACTGATGATGCTTGCACTGATGCTTGTACCTCTTGTAGTCTGTATCGGTCACAGTGATCTGTTGGATCCTACTGCTCTTACTACGGTATATGAGTATACTGATGCCGCTACAGGCGCTGTAACACAGTGTGCTTTCGGAGGCGGTATCTTTGATGCCAGCTGGCAGGATATTGTCAGCGGACTTGGATGGGGATTAGGATACTTCGGTATGCCACATATCCTGGTACGTTTTATGTCTATCGAGAAACCATCCATGATCAAGAAATCTTCTATCGTAGCTATCGTATGGGTAATCATCTCACTGTTCTCTGCTGTTTTGATTGCTTACTTTGGAAGAATGGTTATGGGTGCGGAACTGCTTACTCAGGGAAATCAGAAACTTGTTTTCATTGCTATGGCCAGAAAGTTCTTCCCTGCCGGCATCTGTGGACTTCTGCTTGCAGCGATCATTGCCGCTTCAATCTCCACAGCAGATTCCCAGCTGTTGGTAGCATCCAGCTCCTTCACAGCGGATCTGTACAAGCCTTTCTTCAGAAAAAATGCTTCTGAAAAAGAGACACTGATGGTTGGACGTATCCTCGTACTGATCCTCTCCCTGATTGCTTTCGGTATCGCGAACTCCAAGGGAAGCGGTGCTCAGGCTATTATGGATATGGTTGAAAATGCATGGGGCGCTTTCGGTGCTTCCTTCGGACCTACAATCCTGCTGTCTCTGTTCTGGAAACGCTTTAACTACCAGGGCGCTGTAGCAGGTGTAATCTCCGGATTCGTTGTAGATCTTGGATGGCTGCTGACAGGAATGACAGATGCCACAGGTATCTTCGAGATCATCCCTGGATTCTTCGCAAGTCTTTTGATTGCTGTCGTTGTGGCTAATCTTACTGCCGAACCGAATGAAAAAGCTGTTGAGATTTTCGAGCAGGGAATCAAAGCTGAAACTGAATAAACTGCAAATGAATTATAAATGCGCAAAAATCAGTCGTAAATATTTACGGCTGATTTTTTGTGCGTTTATGATTCATATTTATCTTATTATATATTTCGTACCTCTTCCTCGCCCTTGGATATCTATAACACCTTTTTGTTCCATCTCTTTCAACAGCTTTGTCGTCTTTGATTTACCAAACGGTACATACGGTATGATTTCACTCACTGGTTTCAGCATTGTTCGGCTAAGAATCCGATAAATCATCTTTTCATCCTCTGAAAGATTCATGTTCTTTGCAAATAATGGAAGTACAATCTTAATCGTATTCTCTGATACTTCAAATTCTGGTTTCATCAATCCTTCTTCATACAGTTGTTTTATTCGTGTGATTCCGGTTCCGAATATCTCAACAAAACCTAAACGATAAAATACATTGGCAAGATTCCGGTTTCTTAAAACAGAAAGTTTACCAGACAAATATTCTTCCCTTGTTATTCCGGATGGCAAACCTCCAGGAGAAATAACTTCAATCCTGTCATCAAACATCAATACCCTGATCTGTGCTTCTACATCCCAGGCCCTGTGAATCAATGCATTAGCAATCGCCTCTCTAAACGCAGCTTCCGGAATCTTCTCGACCTTTTTCCTTTCAATTCCTTGAATTACTTCATATTGATAATAATCTCTAAACACATTTACTGACTTATCATATTCTTCTAATACAGATATATTTTCAAATGTTGATCTTTTTTGAATGATACTGATATTTTCACCGAATTTTACCATATCAATTCCTGGAAAATGATTTTTATCTGCTAACAGCCCTGCTGCATTATTGTAACCATTGTCATTATCATATAAGTTCAGTGTTTTCAATGTATCCTTGCTAAAACTTTCAATCTGAATGTTTTCTGATAATTTGCGATGCAACACTTCAAAAGATAACTCCTGGTCTTTACATGTCAGTTCTTCAAATCTGATATTTTGCCCTTCTAAAATAAGTCTTGAAAATTCTAGTGTATCGACTTCTATCGTTGCTGTATCATTTCGTTTGTATGCTTTTGATTTGTATAAATACGGCTTTTGAAGTCCACTTTTTACAGTAAGTTTTATTGTCTGATCATTATTCTGTATCTCAAGTGTATAATTCGGTTGTGGAGAAATGCTGTCGTTTATTTTATTTTCAATATCCAGACACGATTGCTTAGCATCTGCTAACCCTTTGATCTTTCCATCGTCATCAATCCCAAAGACAATGGTTCCTCCATCATAATTCGAAAAGGCACTTACTGTTTTCAAAAAAGTATTTGTAATCGTTTCCTTGAATTCTAATGTTCGTGTTTCACGCATATCACCCACATCCTTTCCAATCCTATTGATTCTATTATATACAAAAACGTCCATAAAAACAATCGTAAATATTTACGACCGAATTTATGAACGTTTTTGTACTGAAAAAATATGTTTTATACACGTATAAATAGATTTACGCACAAAAAGAAGGGGCTTACATAAGCCCCTTCGACATTTGACACCTGACTCACATCAGTGTTCAAATCATCCTTCAATTGCGATTGTTTTCTTTGTCTCAACTGGTTTTGCCTCTTTCTTCGGCACTGACAGTCTCAGAATACCATTCTCATATTTTGCTTTGATATCTTCCTGTGTAAGGTTCTCACCTACATAGAAGCTTCTCTGCATTGCTCCGGCATAACGCTCCTTACGGATGTATTTACCTTTCTTGTCTTCCTCATCCTTGTCAAGACCCTTAGCAGCTGATACGGTCAGATAACCATTCTCAAGCTCAATGCTGATCTCATCTTTCTTGAATCCAGGAAGATCGATATCTACTTCATATCCTGCGTCATGCTCACGGATATCTGTCTTCATCATGTTCTTAGCGTGTTTACCGTATAACGGATTCTTCTTTCCCCAGAAGTCCTGCTCAAATGGGAAGTTCATCCAATCATCATCAAATAAGTTTTCTCCAAAAATACTAGGCATCATCATAAGTCATTTCTCCTTTCAATGCTAACTAACTTTGTTGCCTTTTGTTTTGTTCTATTTATTATATAGCACGCAGTTTTCAGCCGAGTCAAGAGGTGAGTGCTAATTTTTTTAATTTTCCTTCTTCATTCTCTTTAACTCCGGCATCACAATTGCCAGCATTGTAATAAAACACAAACTTCCTCCGATTACATTTGATATCGGTTCTGCTAAAAACACACCTCTTGTTCCCATGTGAAATGTATATGGAAACAAATATGTTAATGGCACGACTATAAATACTTTTCTAAGTAACGAAAAGAAGATTGCCTGTTTCTTTTTATTTAATGATTTAAATACCGTCTGTCCAATATATTGCAGATCCATAAATATAAATGCTGCAAAATACAACTTCAATGCTTCTACTGCATCTACCAGTAATTCTTTATCCGAACTGAAAATTCCGATCAAAAATTCCGGTGCAAAAATAATCACACTCCACATGATTGCCGTATAAATAAGAATCATGCAAGTCATTACTCTAATTGCTTTTCTAACACGTTTTGGACGCTGTGCTCCATAATTGTAGCTTAAAATTGGAGAGCTTCCTTCATTCATAGCATAAATCGGTGTCTCTACCATCTGCCGGATGCTTGATACAATTGTCATCACTGATATATAAACATCTCCTCCGATACCTGACAGCACACTGTTACAACATATTGTTACTACACTATTTGTCAGCTGCATAATAAATCCTGCACTACCAAGACTCACGATATTTTTTGCATCTGTTCCACATACTTTCCATTCCGCCTTGGAGAGCATTCGAACTTTTATCTCCGATTTTTTTCTTAAAAAATAAAATACATATGCTGCTGATAAAGTCTGTGAAATAATCGTTGCAATTGCAGCTCCTTTTATTCCTAAATGCAATCCAAATATAAATAATGGATCTAAAATTAAATTGGCAACTGCTCCGATTGTTACAGACAGCATGCCTGATGTAGCATAACCTTGTGCATTAATAAAAGGATTCATTCCTGTTGCAATCATGGATGGCACTGTTCCTATCAGATAAATCATCATATATGGATACGCATAAGATAACCCTTCCTCTGATGCACCAAATAATACCAGTATCGGACTTGCAAACATCATGCCGATTACCGTCAATACCACTCCACAAATGCACATCATTGAAAATGATGTATTCATAATTGTTTCAGCTTTTTTTGTATTTCCTTTTCCTCTATTAATGGAAAATAAAGGGGCGCCGCCACTTCCGAACAAGTTACAGAATGCTGTGATAATCACAATAATTGGAAAACATAAGCCCACAGCTCCAAGTGCTGTTGTTCCGACTTCCGGAATTCTGGCAATGTAAATTCGATCCACGATATTATACAAAAGACTCAATATCTGTGCCACCAGCATCGGTAATGCCGCGCCTAAAATATTTCCTGTAATTGTTCCGTGTTCAAAATCAATTCGTTTCATACTTTCATTCCTTTTTTGCTTTCTTTCCCTGACTCCAAGTATAACACAAATTACTCTAACCGAAACCGGTAAAGCGCTCTATGACAGAACCGCCATAATTTTGGCCAAACATGGTTTAGGGGTTGCCATCCTCCCTTCTTCCATGAGAGAACTCAACCCCTGTCTTTATGCTTATTTTATTAAGGATACGGAATAATGGTGCCTGACACCTTGTATCCAAATTATTTCTATGTTTGTAAATTTGTTATCCCAACGCTACATCCAGCATCATCATAATGCTGAATCCCACAGCAAAAAAGAGCGTTCCTATATTCGAATGCTTTCCCTGTGACATTTCCGGTATCATCTCTTCGATCACTACATAGAGCATCGCTCCGGCAGCAAAACTGAGTAAATAAGGAAGCGCTGGCAGAATCAACTGTGCCGCAGCCAGTGTCAGTACAGCTCCGATCGGCTCTACAACACCTGAAAGAACTCCGCCGAAAAATGCCTTGCTTTTCTTTTCTCCTTCTGCCCGAAGTGGCAGGGAGATAATCGCTCCTTCCGGAAAGTTCTGAATCGCAATACCAAGTGATAACGCAAATGCACTTGCCGCTGTAATCTGCATATTTCCAGACAGAAAACCTGCGTATATTACACCGACAGCCATACCTTCCGGAATGTTATGCAGAGTCACCGCCAACACCATCATTGTTGTACGTCCCAACTGACTTCTCGGTCCCTCAGCCTGCTCACTATTCATATGAAGATGCGGAATGATATGATCCAATGCCAATAGAAAAAGAATGCCCAGCCAGAATCCGATAAATGCCGGAAGAAAAGAAAATGCCCCCAGATTTTCTGATTGCTCGATTGCCGGAATCAGAAGACTCCAGACGGATGCCGCAACCATCACCCCTGCTGCAAATCCTGTCAGCGCCCGCTGCACCTTATCACTAAGTGTCTCCTTCATAAGAAATACACACGCTGCTCCTAATGATGTTCCGAAAAACGGAATTAAAATTCCCCAAAATACTTTCATAATCTGCCCCTTTCTTATTTTCTATACTTTTTGCTGGAAAACTTATTTTTATTATCCTAGTAAAATAGTAGGGTTTCTTATTTAAGATTATAGAGCTACTCCTCTTATTATGCAAGTATTATCGTTTGCAACCTGATTTTTGACATGAAAAAAGGAGCTTTCGCTCCTCTTTTCACTTTACCTGAGATTCCAAAACCGGAATCAGATTATCCTTCAATTGCGA
>OGZD01002629.1_pt1 | contig 10631 bp, 8 predicted proteins | sample 1576701 | NCBI WGS metagenome assembly OGZD01 (sample SAMEA3541487, study PRJEB24748) | human gut metagenome | biome: human gut; feature: human-associated habitat; material: faeces | place: China | collected 2012
TGACGTTGCGTACGTTCCATGCCGGTGGTGTGGCTTCGAATGCGGCAGCCAATGCATCTATTGTCGCGAAGTACGATTCGAAGGTCGAGTTCGAAGAGTTGCGTACGGTAGACATTACCGATGAGAACGGAAATGCAGCCAAGATGGTGGTAGGACGTTTGGCCGAGGTCCGCTTCGTCGACGTGAATACCGATATTGTCCTCTTCACGCAAAATGTGCCTTACGGTTCTACTTTGTATGTGAACGAAGGAGATAAAGTAGAGAAAGGCAAGCTGATAGCCAAGTGGGATCCGTTTAACGCGGTTATCGTGACGGAAACTCCGGGTAAGATTCAGTTTGAAGACGTGGTAGAAGGTGTGACTTATCGTGTGGAAGCCGACGAGACGACAGGTCTGCGCGAGATGATCATCATAGAGTCAAAAGACAGGACGAAGGTTCCTTCGGCTCATATCTTGGACGAGAACGGAGAGTTGATTCGTACGTATAACTTCCCCATTGGCGGACACTTGGCTATTGAGGACAATCAGATTGTCAAAGCCGGAGACGTATTGGTGAAGATTCCGCGTGCCGTAGGTAAAGCCGGCGACATCACGGGAGGTCTTCCGCGTGTGACCGAGTTGTTCGAAGCGCGTAATCCGTCTAATCCCGCTGTGGTTTCGGAAATCGACGGTGAGATCACGATGGGTAAACTGAAACGCGGTAACCGTGAGATTATCGTCACTTCCAAGTTGGGTGAAGTGAAGAAGTATCTTGTACCGTTGTCCAAGCAGATTCTGGTACAAGAGAACGACTATGTACGTGCCGGAACTCCATTGTCAGACGGCGCCACTACGCCAGCCGACATTTTGGCCATTAAAGGTCCTACGGCGGTGCAGGAATATATCGTGAACGAGATACAGGACGTGTACCGTCTGCAGGGTGTGAAGATTAACGACAAGCACTTTGAGGTGATTGTCCGTCAGATGATGCGTAAGGTGCAGATTGACGAACCGGGCGACACTCGATTCTTGGAGCAGCAGATTGTGGACAAACTCGATTTCGCAGAAGAGAACGACCGCATTTGGGGCAAGAAAGTCGTGGTGGATGCCGGTGACTCGGAAACGATGCAAAAAGGTATGATTGTGACGGCCCGTAAGTTGCGTGACGAGAATTCTACGTTGAAACGTAAGGATTTGAAGTTAGTGCAGGTACGTGACGCCATGCCGGCCACTTCAATCCAGATTCTGCAAGGCATTACCCGTGCGGCACTACAGACATCGAGCTTCATGTCGGCAGCTTCCTTCCAGGAAACGACGAAGGTGCTGAATGACGCGGCCATCAATGGAAAGACCGATAAACTCGAAGGTATGAAGGAGAACGTCATCTGTGGTCATCTGATACCGGCAGGTACGGGGCTTCGTGAGTTCGGCAAGATTGTCGTAGGCTGCAAGGAGGAGTACGACCGCCTGATGGCCAATCGTAAGTCTATCCTTGATTTGGATGAGTAAAATAGACTGCTTTTAGCCAGTAGTAAGAAAAAGCCGTTCCGGAATTTCCGGAGCGGCTTTTTCTTGTTCTCGATGGCATATTCCATTTGCAATCTCGCAACTTCCAAGCAGAGGATATATGCCTGTATGATGTACTCTTTTTCCTATGTATCGAATGTTTTTCCAAATGTAACAGGTTGCATGTTTGCTATTGTGAGGTTCAATTCTTTTGCACAATTTTACAGTATTAAATAAACGAGAGTATGGAAAAGAAGAATTTGTTAGTAAGAATTTTTGTTCCGTTCGTTGTGGCCGGGATGGTGTTTGTGGGGTTGCCCGCATGTTTCCAAGATGATGGTTATCCTGAAGGGTTTGTGTTGAATGACGAAGCAGGTGTGGCGACTATGGCGAAAAGAAGCATGCCGCAAGGAGGGGAAAGTATTAAACCTATAGAACCTGAGAAACCGTCATATAAATATGGTGAGGCTACTGTAACTTTTAAATGTACTAATGCTTTGCCTTCAGAATATATAGATGGTTATACCGTCTTGACGATGACGGTTCATTATTCCTATAAGATGGAAAATGGTGAACCTACTTCTGTTGAGTATGTATATTCTGCTGAGGACAATCCTGAATTTTCGATTGATGATATAGATTTGGTGGAGAATCCAGATACTGGATATTATACTTTGGTATGCAGTGGCACTTATAGTTTTATAGATTCAAATGGTTATTTATACACTTGGGGGTATTCAGGTGAATCAGAGTCGGATATTTCACTCTGATGAGATAGTATAATGTCTTGCGTTAAATAAAGCCATGTCGAAGTTCCTTTTGTTTGGCCTTGTTTTTACCCTCCTGCGATGCATCCCTGTTGTGGGACGAACAGTGGGTACTCTGTCGGATTTGGACAGCCTCCTCGGGTGCATGTCTCGCGTGGTGGCCGCGACACGTCACGTGGTCCAAGAGAAGGTTTACCTCCATTTCGACAACACGGGTTACTTCATGGGCGAGAAGATGTGGTTCACGGCCTATGTGGTGCGTGCTGACGGGCACCGTCCCGGCGTTCGTAGCCGCGTGCTCTACGTGGAGCTGTTGAACCCGAGTGGCGACGTGGTGCAGCGGCGTAAGCTGAAGATAGACGGGCGTGGTCATGCGCACGGTGACTTTTCGTTGGATTCTCTTTACGGCACGGGCTTCTATGAGGTCCGCGCCTTCACCCGTTACATGGCAAACTGGGGCGGCGCGGCTTGTTTCTCCCGCGTGTTCCCCGTTTTTCGCGCACCGTCCTCCCCCGGAGTTTATGAGCCGGTGATAGATGAACGCAGTTACCGTCGCCGCTTGCCTGATTTCCGTGAGCCGGACACGCTGCACCGTTCGCGTCTGAACGTGTCCTTTTATCCGGAGGGCGGCCGTCTGGTGTCGGGCTTGCTCAGCCGCGTGGCCTTTCAGGTATCCGACGGCGGTGGTCGGCATGTGTCGGCCGACGGTGAGCTGCTGGACGGTGAGGGCCGTGTGGTGGGCCGTGGCTCCTCGGACAGCACGGGTCGTGGGGTGTTCACCGTTCCGGCATCCTGCGACGGGCTTCGTTTCCGCCTGCGTGACGCCCGTGGCCGTTTTAAGGAGTTTCCCCTTCCGGAGTCATCCTCAGAGGGTTGCGTGTTGGAGCTTCCCCCGTCTTTGGACGATTCTTTGCGCTTCAGCGTCCGTGGCACGGCATCGTACCGTGACCGCCTGTTGGGCTACATGCTGATGAACTACGGCCGTGTATGGAGTTGCGACACGTTCCGCGTGGGCTCGGGTTACCATAAGTCGTACCTTCGGGACAGTCTTCCCGAGGGTGTGAACCAACTGACGGTGTTCGACGGCCGCGGCCGCATCCTGTGCGAACGCTTGTTTTTCCTTTTTCCGAAGTCTTCGGCCTCCGACACGATTCGCGTCACATCGGAGACGGCCCGCCTCACGCCCTGCGGTAAGGTCCGCCTGCGCCTGCATGCTGTCCCCGGCTCTGTCTTCTCCTTTTCGGCGATGGACGGCGGCACGGTGTTCAACGGCCGTGGCCCTTCGGTGAAGTCATGGATGCTGCTGTCTTCCGAAGTGAAGGGTTACATCGAGGACGTGGGTTATTATTTCGAGTCGGACGATTCAGTGCACCGCCGTGCGTCGGACCTATTGATGTTGGTCCAGGGTTGGCGGCGTTACGACTGGGAGGAACTGTCCGGGTATCGTTCTCGCAATCCGGAGAAGTGGCATCCGGTAGAAGACATGTTGTATATCACGGGACATTTGCGTTCGCTTAAGAAGTCCTTGCCGGTGGATGGCATTCCGATTAAAGTCTACGTGTATTCCGGTGGAAGTTACACGGACGGTGAGATGTTGACGGACAGCGCGGGTCGTTATGCCTTTTCCCTTCCGGACGTATGGGGAGAGTGGAACCTTCAGCTCAAGGCCGGTGTGAATAAGCTCAAGAGCCGTTACCTTGTGACGGTTGACCGTCGTTTCGGTCCTCCTTCCCGCCGTTTGTCCCCTTATGAGTGCCGTTCCCTTCCGTTCCTTCCGTCGTACTTGCCCCTGTTGCCAGACACGCTGGAGTTCGACACATTGCCCCTTCTTTCCCTCTCGGAACGGCTTCACAAACTTCCCGAGGTGGATGTGAAGGCGAAGCGCCGTTTCACGGAAGGCGCACGCGTGGCCTGGGCTACGGAGAAGCGCGGGCAGTATTGGGCTGACGTGTATTATGACTGCGACGAGGAAACGGAGCGGTATTTGGATGAAGGGAAAGAAATCCCGTTATTTAGTGATTGGTTCATGGAGCGGAGTGAGTTTGTGGATTTAAGCCATACTCCGTTCTATACAGGGGCATCCGGTGAAATGGATTCAAATCCGCTCGAAGAAACCGCCGTGGAAACAGGGGATATGGAGAAAAGTTTGACCTCGGGGAAGGAGCATGTGGAATGGGGACGTTACAAGGGGCGTCCAATCGTGTGGATCTTGGATAACGAATATGCAAGAGGAGGAGGGAAGATGGCTATAGAAGTTCCTTTAGGAGAGCGGACGAAAGGGAGCATAGCTGTAGATTTGTTCCCTCTTTTCTTGGATGAAGCGAAGTCCGTGTATATTACGGAGAATCCCAATGCGTCGGTAGCTTACCATTATCCCCCTTATGCAGAGGATGTGGTTACCGTATTCGTCTACACGCATTTCTCTCCTCGTCGGAGGATGGAGAAGGGCGTTCGCCGCACATACTTCCAAGGTTACAACGTGCCTTCCACGTTCGAAATGCCGGATTATTCCCTGATGCCTCCGGCAGAGGACTTCCGCCGTACGCTGTATTGGAATCCGGACGTGCGGACTGATGGCGAGGGCGAGGCTATTATCGAGTTTTACAACAATTCGTCTTGCCGTGAAATCCGGATATCCGCTGAGGGTGTCACACCGGGCGGTCGGTGCATTTCCAATGAATGAGGGTGGGGAGCTATCGTAGGGAGAAATGACAGAATGTCAAAAAGTAAGTTTCTCCCCGTGAGAATCGTTCATTTGGGAACGAGTGGGGCCGTGGAGGAAAATAAACGATTCTCATCGGTTTTGCGGTTTCCTGTTTGTAAGGGAATGGGGGCTTAGGCTGCCTTTTTGCCGGAAGGCCGGTCGGTTTGGGCGCATGGCGTATCGTTCCGGTAAAGCGCAAGGGCGTTTCCGGGAGCTTTTTGATAGTTGCCAAATGTATGTCGAAACGTCCGTTCTGGCTCTTTGCGGGCCGTTCTCAGTCCATCTTTTCCCGTTTTGGGGACGTTTTTGGGCTTTTTTCCACGCTGCTTTTCCTCATTCTGCGCCAGATGATTCTTCGCTTTCAGCCGAATGATTTTTCGTTTGGCTGTGAACGATTTGCATATATGCGTGAAATATTCGTTTGTTCAGTGCATTTTTGGATATTTATTCATAAAAAGCTCTCTAAATGATTGTTACTGGATTTTTTATGTTTGTCGTATTGCTTTTCTTTTTTGGTTTGAGGAATACGGGAATTTTATTTTTAGCTTTCATTTTGTCAGATGGAAAACTATCCGGAATGTTCTTTTTGTATGGGCTACGGTAAGAAGTACCTGATGTTTCATATCAAGAAAAATATGTAACATACGCGAAAGTGTGGTTGGAGGGATAATCTTAACTTTGGAACGTCGTGTGTTATTTGTTAAAACCAAAAGGAATATGAATCGTGTAAAAATGCGGATGGCGGTATGGGGCGGGGTGTGCGTGGCGGTGCTACTTGCTTGCCATCCGGAAAAATCCCGGCTTGAAGAAGCATTGGAGGCAGCAGGCGGGAACCGTTCCGAGTTGGAACAAGTGTTGGAACACTACCGTGGTGACAGCCTGAAATCCCTTGCCGCGCAGTTCTTGATAGAGAATATGCCCTGCCATTATGCTTATGCAGGAAAGGAATTGGAGAAGTACCGCCGATATTTCGAGCGGTTCCCGCCGTGCGCTTGGCGCGGCCCTACTTTTGTCCGCGACTCCTTGGTGGAAGCAGACGGGGCTTTCTGTCCTGATTCCCTCCATAAAGTTTATGATGTACAGGTTATTAAATCCGATTACCTTATCCGTAATATCGACCAAGCTTTCGAGGTATGGCGCGGGCAACCATGGGGACGCAACGTGGCTTTTGCCGATTTCTTGGAATTCATCCTGCCCTATCGGGTGGGGACGGAGACGCTTGCCGACTGGCGGCAGGAGGTCTATGACCGCTATAACCCGATGTTGGACAGCATCCGTGCCTCGGCAGACAGTACGGATGTGCTGGTCGTGGCGCAGACTTTGATGGATTCCTTGTCTGTGGGGACGGTTTATTTTACGGGCTTGTTTCCTTCGGGCATTACGGTAGGGCCTGACCTCGTGGTGTGGCGTTCGGGTAACTGTCGCGAACTGACGGACTTGGTGACTTATGTGTTTCGTGCCTTAGGTATCCCCGGCGGATGCGACAAGATGCTGATGCGCGGCGACAAGAACGTGGCGCATTATTGGAATTTCGTGGTGGACGGTGAGGATTCCACTTATTTTGCCTCCATCGGCCAAAGCTCGAAACAGTTTGCGAAAGCCGATACATATTGGGACCCGAAAGGGAAAGTTTATCGGGAGACGTTCAGCCTGAACCGGACGATGCGCGATGCCTGCGGGCGTGACACGGCAGATGTCCCGCCGGTGTTCCGCGAACCGTTGATGCAAGACGTGACGGCGGCCTATGCCGGGAGAATCAACCGCTTCCTGCGCATTCCGGCAGACAGCCTTGCCCTTGTTCCGCGCGAGGGCGAGAGGGTCTACCTTTGCCTTTCCACTCGTGGGACGTGGGTGCCCGTGGGGTATGGGTGTTTTGAGGGCGATACAGTGCGTATCGACAATGTGCAGGGCGATGTGGTGTTCCGCCTTGTGGTTTGCCGAAGGGGGCATTTGGTGTCGCTCGGCGTGCCGTTCCTTTTGGAGAAGTATACTGGGGCGGTGCGCTTCTTCCGTGCCGGAGAGGAACGGCAAGAAGCCGTGTTGCTGCAAAAGTTCAAGGAGGATTTCCAAGCCCACATGGTGGGCGGCGTGTTCGAGGCGTCGGACCATCCGGATTTCCGCCGTCCTGACACCTTGTTTGCCATTAAGGAGCGTCCGTCCCGTTTGAGGAATGTGGTATGTTTGCCGGATAAGGGGGAGGCCTACCGTTATGTCCGCTACTACGGGCCTCCTACGCGCCATTGTAATGTATCCGAGTTAGCCTTCTACGCTTCGGCTGCGGACACGGCGGCCTTGCGTGGGCGTATCGTCAGTCCTCCGGGCGTGGCAGAAGGCCGTATCGTGAACCAGTTCGGTAACGTGTTCGATGGTGACCCTTACACTTCGATGGATTACCGTGAACCGTCCGGCGGATGGGTGGGAATGGATTTCGGCCGCCCCGTGCATATCGGCAAGTTGGTCTATATGCCGCGCAACCGGGACAACTTCATCCGCACAGGCGACCGTTATGAGCTGTTCTATGCCACGGCGACCGGTTGGGAGTCGTTGGGCGAACAGACGGCGGAGTCTGATTCTTTGGTTTACAAAGTGCCTCGGGGCGCGTTGCTTTACCTTCGCGACCATACGCGTGGCAGCGACGACCGTATCTTCGAGATGGTGGACGGGCGGCAGAAATTATGGTAAAATGAGAAAGAATGGCATAAAAAATGTGTGTTTTACGAGAATGTTACATTGGATGAAATATATGTAATATAGGAGAAAACGACTTGTCGCTTCTTTCCATGCCTTTGAGGCGAGAATTATGCAAATACAGTGCGGTGTCCATGCAAGGAGTGCAAACTACATGCGTGCTGTGGGTACAAATTTTTAAAAAAAAGTGAAATGATGAAGAAGAAAATTCTTGTTCCTATTTTTTTGGCGGTGGTGTTAGGTCTTTCGGCCTATGTCGGATATCGCACGTATGGTGCGTATTCGGAAAAAGAGCTTGAGAGTGATTTGCTATTGGCTAATGTGGAGGCTTTGGCGGTGGGAGGTGAAACAGATTTATTCAATAGGATAGATTGCTATAATAGTTTCGAAGGTGAAGATGAACCCGATGCAACGCAAACTACCAATAGATGTTCGCCATGTGGTCAACCTGTAAAGTGCCGTAGCTATTCGGATCATCAAAAGTGTAGAAAGTAAATTTAGCTTTAATAAGGATGCCAGTTTATAAGATTGGCATCCATATTCAGTCGTATAATAAGATGAAATCATTATATTTTATTGTCGCTTTGGTCTTTTTTGCGGCATGTAATCGGATTCGGACGGAAAAATGCTTGTTGAGTGATTGTCCTATAGAGCACTGCAAAGTGCAGAAACATTTGATTGACACTGTGCTTGTGTATCCTCAAGCTATAAATGTATTTAAAGATAAGTTATTGGTTTTTGAACCTCGAAATGGAAATGCCGTTTTATCGGTTTTCTCTTGTAAGGATTTTGAATATCTTTTTTCTGGTATAGGAAAAGGGCATGCAAAATCAGAAGTGGTTTATATGTATGATAATTATTATGCGTGTACCGATACATCTTTTTTTATATTGGATATGAATGTAGAGAAAGAATACCTTTTGAAAAATAATAAAGTTGTGTATGTTGGAAGTACACCGTTAATAATCCCGGATGCATTGAACCAATTGATACGGGTGGATGATGTAACTTATATTACAGCAGGATTCACTAATGGTAAGGGGGGTGAACATCTTTTATATCATGACGGGGAGTATACTGATTTTGGTGAATATCCAGATTTGTCTTTGAACAATGAAGAGAGGGCGATTTACAATGGGAGCATTTCTGCAGGAATGGTGGGAAAGCAGAAATTTTGGGATTTTTATACTTACCAAGATTTGATACGTTCCTATGATTTGCAGGGTAATTTGTTACTTGAAATAGTATTGGACGATGATGAAAAGAATGTAACGATGCAGAATGTTGATGACCGGAATCTTAATTATTATAAAGCAAAGTGGAATTCAAAATATATTGCCGTGTTGTATAATGCCTTTTTTAGTGCGGATGAATTTTATAAGCTTAGCAAGGACGAGCGTAAGCGAGAATTGCAATTATGGACATGGGATGGTGAACTAAAGCGTCGTATTTATTTTGATGTCCCTTATGACATTTATGCATTATCGGAAGATAACATATTTTACGCAATGAATATGGACAAGCCTGATGTGATATATACTTATGACCTCAATGAAAAGTAGATTTTCGGCATACCTTATGGTTGCCATGGTGGTTTTGTTTTTCTGTTCTTGTGACGGTAAGAAGGATAAGACATTACGGGAGTTGAAGGATGTAAGCGGATGTCAGGTCAAATTTCCTGATGTCCCTTTGTTTCGTGGCACAAAGTCAAAAATACTGGTATTGGTGGCAGATACGGGTGAATGTTCACCTTGCAGTATGGGGGTGAACGAATGGTATGTGTATCGTTTGGACATGGAGGAACGGCATTTGGATGCCGATATAGTATTTGTCTTACCGGAAGGCATGCGATTGCCTTCGGCTGTGGATTCCCTATTGTTACAATATGGGTTGTACAGGTATTATGGCTATGAGACCTTTATGAAATTGAATCCCGTTTTCAAACAAGTACATTATTCCACTTTCTTAATATCCCCGAAACGTAAAGTGGTATTGATTGGATCTCCTTTGGATTCGCCAAAATTATGGAGGGTATATAGAGTTGCATTGGGGGAAAAGGAATAGTATATGTTTTTTTAGAAAGCATGTTGCCGTTACGGGAGAAAATGCCTATATTTGTACCTATATATAAATAGGTATATGAAATATAAATTCTAACGATTATGAGTAATGAAGAAAAACCGCAGCAGGAAGGTATGCTGCAAATAGAGATCAGTCCGGAAGTAGCTCAGGGAACATACGCAAACTTGGCCATGATTGCGCACTCCACGTCCGAGGTGATTATAGACTTCGTGTGCATGATGCCGGGATTGCCTAAAGCTAATGTGAAATCCCGTATCGTCATGGCTCCGGAGCATGCCAAACGTTTGCTTTATGCCTTGCAGGACAATATTAATAAGTACGAACATAACTTCGGAGAAATAGATATGCATCAGGGCGGACCTCGTACGGTGGCTCCGTTCAAAATCAATAAAGGGGAGGCTTAGTCCTCCTTCTTTTTTTGCCTTGAATTCGTAAAAAATACTTTTTCGGTGAAAAATAAGTTAAAATACTATGCCGTAGGAGGCTTTGTATGGGGGCTAACCTTTAAATAAGAGGAAAACACATTGTGTATTGGAATAAAATTCGTAACTTTGCGGCCTGAAAGCCCTTAATGTGGACTTTTACGAATTTGCATCATATAAATAACAATATATATAATTTAAAAAACAAAGACAATGCCTACTATTCAACAATTGGTAAGAAAAGGTAGAACAGTGTTGGTAGAAAAGAGCAAATCACCGGCGTTGGACAACTGTCCTCAACGTCGCGGTGTTTGTGTCCGTGTGTACACTACCACACCGAAGAAACCTAATTCAGCGATGCGTAAGGTCGCTCGTGTGCGTTTGACTAACATGAAGGAAGTGAACTCTTACATTCCGGGTGAAGGTCATAACTTGCAGGAACACTCTATCGTATTGGTACGTGGTGGTCGTGTAAAAGACCTTC
>OGZD01002634.1_pt1 | contig 10623 bp, 8 predicted proteins | sample 1576701 | NCBI WGS metagenome assembly OGZD01 (sample SAMEA3541487, study PRJEB24748) | human gut metagenome | biome: human gut; feature: human-associated habitat; material: faeces | place: China | collected 2012
AAAGGTTCTCCTCCCCCGGCTCTCCGCGCTTGCTCAATCCTTCATCTGACACAACTCCCCATTGCGTCCCATAACAAGCTCACGAGCAGAGATGCCACACTCTTCGGCCGCTTCATGGCAAACCGCCGCAATGCCCCGGCAACAGGGGACTTCCATGCGCAGGACCGTCACCGAGGCCGGGCGCGCCTCCGTAAACAACGCAACCAGACGGGCGCGCATCTCCTGGTTGTCCTCAAACTTCGGGCAGGCGATCAACACGACCTTTCCTGACGCGATCTCGCAAAACCGGGCGGACGCGGGGGCCGAACAGTCGGCGGCAAGCAGGATATCCGCGCCCTTGAGGAACGGGGCGGACGGCGGTACAAGGCGCAGCTTGACGGGCCATGTCTGCCTTCTTTCACCAACCGGCCCTGCCGCCTTGCTTTCCTGCCGCTTCCGTGGAGCGAATTCCTGCACGGTGGTCCCGGAGCATCCGCAACCGAGCGTTCCGTGCGGCTCGTGCTTGCCGAGCGGCTGAAAAAGCTGTTGCCTGCGCTCTTCCTTCTGCCTGGCGACGTGGCGCATGGCTGCCTCTTCGTCGAACGGCACGGCTTCCCGGCGCACGATGGCAAGCGCGTTCTGCGGGCATCCGGAAAGGCACGCGCCGAGCCCATCGCAGTAACTGTCCGAAACCACAGTCGCCTTACCGTCGATGATCGCAATGGCGCCTTCCGCACAGTCCAGCACGCACTGGCCGCAGCCGTTGCAGCGTTCCCTGTCTATTTCGATGATATTTCTGTATTCCTTCATGACGGGTTCCTCCGGGGTTTTCTTTCTGTAAGCCCATTCCTACACCGTACGGAAGCCCAGCGCCGTGATCAAGATCACGATTTTCCGTTTGCCGTAAAAAAACATATGAAAAAAGCGGACACCCCGGCGGAAAAACGAAACGCCCCTCCCGGCGCGGGCCGGAAAGGGGCGAGGAAACTCTGTTTTCAGGTGACTTACTTGATGGCTTCGAGGAACCGGGCGGCGACTTGCGTCTTGCCCTTCATCTTGTCGATCTGTTCCGGGGTAAAAGAGCCGTGGCTGATGGAGAAGTCCACGATCTCGTTGAGGGCCTTCTGGACACTGCCGCCCGGGGCGAGCATGGCAAGCTGTTCGTCAAGGGTAAATACCGGATGGCTCTGGATGTCCGCAACGGCCATTTCAGGCGTCAGCTCGCGGCCGGTCCATTCCTTGTAAAAACGGACGTAGTCGACGGCAAGCTCCTTGGCGGGCTTGGCGCGCAGGGCTTCGATGCCGCGCATATACATCTTGAGGAACGCCTGCACCTGCTCAGGGTGCTGATCCGCAAACCGGCGGTTCGCTACCAGCAGGACAAGCTGCGTGATGCCGCAATCCTTGGAATTCGCCACAGACTTGAAGCCCTTGGCCTCCGCTTCATAGGTCAGGGGGGCCCACAGGGCCACAGCGTCGCCCACGCCGCCGGTAAAGGCGCTCAGGGCCGGGGTGGGTTCCATTTCCTGAAGCTTCACGTCCTTTTCGCTCAAGCCGAGGATACGCAGCCATGTAGCCAGCAGATAGTGTGCGGATGTGCTTTTGGGATACAGGATATCGGCCTTTTGCACGGTCACAGCGGAACCGTACACATTGGGATAGGACGGATTCGTGCCCTTGGCTCCAAGGATGGGGCTGTCCTTGCGCACATAAATGGCGTTGTTGGCGGATTCGTCGTTGGCGACCGCAATGATGTACAGGTAGTCGCTCAGCGGCGTGGTCAAAGCGGGCACGGCGCCGCACCCGGCGACTGCCCAATCGTAGGCGGCAAGGCTTTCGACGATGTTCTTGCCCGAATCAAACGGCATCATCGTCAGATCAAGCCCGGCTTCCTTGTCCCAGCCCTGCTGTTTGGCGTACCACGCCACAAAGGTCTCGTGTTCGCCCATCCAAGCGCTCGAGAGCTTGGCGGGCGCGGCCTGTGCGGCTGGCGCCAGCAAAAGAGCCAGCCCCAGCACGGCAAGCAGCGACTTTATCTTTCCGAAAATCATGACAAAAACTCCGCAAGGTTGACATGAAGGGAATCCCCCCGCGCGACGGATGGGCAGACCCGCCGCACGAGGGGCCCCCGGGAGGGGCTACATGAGCAGATTCGGCAGGAACATCACCAGCTGCGGGCAGGCCGCAATGAGAATGATCAGCAACCATATCGTGCACAAGTAGGGGAAAGCCTTCAGCGCCACTTCCTCAAGCTTCACGTCCGTAATCTTCATGGTGATGAACAGGTTCGCGCCGAAAGGAGGCGTCAGGAACCCGGTTTCGCAGCACACCACGAACAGCACGCCGAGCTGGATCGGATGGATGCCGAGGGCGTTCGTGATGGGCAGGAACACCGGCGCGAGCACCACGACCATCGCCAGCGTATCCGCCACGAAGCCGCACAGGAAGATGAAGAACGCAATGAGCAGCAGGGTGATCGTCGGGTCCGTAGAGATGGAGCCGAGGAACGCACCCACGCTCTGCGGGATGTGGTACAGGGTCAGGAGCCGCGAGAAGGCCATCGAGACGCCGACCAGCACCGTGGCCGACCCGGCGAAGGCCGAGGTACGGATAAGCGCCGAGGAAATGTTCTTCCACGTCAGCTTGCGGTAAACGAACAGGCCGACGAACAGCGTCCAGAGTACGCCCACTTCGGCGGCTTCGGTGGGGGTAAATACGCCGCAGTAGATGCCGCCGAGGATGATCACCGGAGTCGCCAGCGCCCACTTGCCGTCCCAAATCGCCTTGAGCAAGCCGCAGACGGAAAACTTTTCGCCGGTGCCCTTATAGCCGCGCTTGCGGGCGATGCAATAGGCGGTGATGCACATGGAAGTGGTCATTACGAAACCGGGGATGAAGCCCGCCATGAACAATCCGGCGATAGACGTGTTGGCCACGACGCCGTAAATGATCATGGGATTGCTCGGCGGGATCAGGATGCCGAGCGTCCCACCCGTGGCGGAGACGGCGGCGGCGTCGTCCTTGCGGTATCCCGCGCCGATCATGCCGGGGATCATGATGCTGCCGATGGCCGCGGTAGTGGCGGGGCCGGAGCCGCTGAGCGCCGCGAAGATCATGCAGGCAAGGATGGTCACCATGGCGAGGCCGCCGCGGATGTTGCCCACCGCCTTCTTGGCGACTTCAATGATTTCACCGGTAATCCCGGCGGGCTCCATGAGGAACCCGGCCATCACGAAACCGATGGTGGCAATGAGCGGGAACTGGTCCATGCCCGTGTACAGGTTCTGGGGGATGAACTCCATCGGGAACGGCATCCCGATCATCGAGATGATGGACGCAAGCCCGATAACGCCGAACAGAGGCAAGCCAAGCAACATGAAGAAGACGAATGACAAAACAAGCAGCATGGCTTAGTCCCCCCTGCCCTGGAAGTGGAGCGTATGGTTCCGGAAATCGCGGTACAAGCCCTGCAACACGCGGAACGTCGTAACGGCCATACTGATCGGGATGATCAGGTACGCGTACATTACGTTGATTTCAAGGGAAGCGGAAACCTGCTTAAAACGGGTCATGTTCTCAAGCATATTGATGCTGTAATAAAAAACAAGCACACAAAACACCGCGAACGAGAGCTCGGAAACCACGTAACAGACTTTCACCAGACGCGGGAAATGCTTTTCCAGCGTATCCATGAGCATGAGGACGCGAAGCTGTTCCTTGCGCTTCACCGCGATGGCGACGCCAAGATAGGATGCCCATACAAACAGATACCGGCAGAGTTCCTCGATCCACGAAAACGACTTGCTGAGCAGGAACCGGGAAAAAACTTCGGTTCCCAAAAGCAGGATGAGCAAGGACAGCATAATCGAAACGCAAAATTCTTCGGCCCATTCGTCGAGCCAGCGCAAAACCTTCATGATACCTCCCGGAGAATGGCGGGAAGGGCTCCCTTCCCGCCGGGGAACAGCTTACTTCTTGGCAAGAGCTTCCTTCTTGGCCAAAACGACGTCGATGACCGCCTTGCCCTTGGCGGCGTCGCCATCGCCTATCACCTCATAGCACTTGGGCCATGCGGTACGTCCGAGACGGACCCATTCCGGGAGGTCTTCAACCACGCCGAGCAGCTCCATGCCGTGTTCCTGCATGAGCTTGTCGTCGGTGGCGAGCATGTCGGCAACCTTGGTGCGTTCGTACAGCATGGCTTCCTTGCCGGCGCGGATCAGAGCGTTGCGCTCCTTCTCGGGCAGGCTCTGGAGCCAGCGTTCTCCGACGATAAAGTTGCAGCTGTGTACGGAGTAGTTGATCATGGTGGCGTACTTCTGCGCTTCGTAGAACTTCAGGGTCACCACGTTGTTGAAGCAGCCTTCCTGACCGTCCACCACGCCCTGCTGGAGCGCGTTGAAGGTTTCGGCAAAGGAAACGGCGGTGGGCTCAAGGCCGAGAGCCTTGAACGTAGACACCATGAGGGCGTTCTGCGGCGTGCGGATCTTGATGCCCTTGGCGTCGGCGAGCTTGCGGACCGGGTGCTTGGCGCTGGTGGTCAGCTGGCGGTAGCCAATGTCGAGGATGCACAGCAGGCGGCAGCCGCCTTCCTTGATGGCCCATTCGTTGTTCTGATCCCACATGGCGTCCACGAGGGCGCGGAATTCTTCCAGCGAGTCGAACATGTACGGCATGTTCACCCAGCCGCAGGAAGGCGCGAACGGGGCATAGTTGTTGGTGGCGAGGTTGGCGATGTGGATGGTGCCGAGCTGGATGCCGCGGACAGTTTCCTGTTCGTCGCCAAGCTGCATACTGGGGAAGAACTGGAAGTCAAAGGCGTTGTCCGAATACTGCTGGGCCAGTTCGATGAATTTGTTATAGAAGACGTTAGTGTAGTTCTGCGGGTTCGCGTCCACGGAGGACGCCACGATCACCGTGGTCTTCGAGGCGGCTTTCGCCTGACCGAACGCAAGGCCGATCACGGATGCGCACAGCAGGCAGGCAACAAGCAATTTCTTCATGTCATTTCCCCTTGAACTGACATCGTTGCGGGAAAACTCCCGCTGAAACATTCCGCAAACGGCTGCGGAAACCTCCTCAACACCCCCGGCGGCTCCCTTTTCCGCCGGAGTCCGGGGGAATGACTCCCCCGGATGCCCCGGAAAGGGCTACTTCTTCGCCAGAGCTTCCTTCTTGGCGAGGACGATATCCATAACGGCCTTGCCCTTTTCGGCATTGCCGTCGCCAATGACTTCATAGCACTTGGGCCACGCGGTACGGCCAAGGCGGATCCATTCGGGGAGGTCTTCGACCACGCCGAGCAGTTCCATGCCGTGTTCCACCATCAGCTTGTCGTCGGCCTCAAGCATACCCGCGACCTTGGTGCGCTCATATTCCATAGCTTCCTTGCCGGCGCGGATCAGGGCGTTGCGCTCCTTCTCGGGCAGGCTCTGGAGCCAGCGTTCGCTGGCGATGATGTTGGCGCTGTGCACGGAGTAGTTGATCTGTGTCGCGTACTTCTGCGCTTCGTAGAACTTCAGGGTCACCACGTTGTTGAAGCAGCCTTCCTGACCGTCCACCACGCCCTGCTGGAGCGCGTTGAAGGTTTCGGCAAAGGAAACGGCGGTGGGCTCAAGGCCGAGAGCCTTGAACGTAGACACCATGAGGGCGTTCTGCGGCGTGCGGATCTTGATGCCCTTGGCGTCGGCGAGCTTGCGGACCGGGTGCTTGGCGCTGGTGGTCAGCTGGCGGTAGCCGATGTCAAGGATGGACAGGATGCGGCAGCCGCCTTCCTTGACGGCCCACTCGTTGTTCTGTTCCCACATGGCATCGAGCAGCGCGCGGAATTCATCCAGCGTATCAAACAGATACGGCATGTTCACCCAGCCGCAGGACGGGGCAAAGGGCGCATAGTTGTTCGTGGCGAGCATGGACATCTGAAGCGTGCCGAGCTGGAGGGCGCGGACGGTTTCCTGTTCGTCGCCAAGCTGCATACTCGGGAACAACTGGAAATCGAACGCGTTGTCGGAATACTTCTGAGCGAGTTCCACCAGCTTCTTATACGTGACATTCATGTAGTTCTGTTCGCTGGTGTCCACGGACGAGGCCACAATCACAGTGATCTTTGAAGCGGCCTGCGCCTGCGTCTGAACAAGCAGCATCGCGGTACACACCAAAAAGGCGACGAGAAACCGTTTCATGCAAATAGCTCCTGTGGATAAAGTTACCCAAAATGAAAACCAACCGAAGGGTTCCGGCATCAGGGGCGGCCACCCCCCGCAAGAGAGCGCAGCGCATCCTCAAGCACCCATGCCCCCAAAGCGAGGTGCTCAGGCGCGGTGGCCTCCTGCGGACAATGGCTCAGCCCCTTGATGCTCGGAACAAACAAAAGCCCGACCGGCACTCGGCTCCCGAGGCTGGCGGCGTCGTGGGCGGGACCGCTCTTGAGGAAGAGCGGCTGGACACCCCGCCTTTCGGCCGCCTGCCGGAACACCTCGCCCACTTCGGAGGACGTGCGCACGCCCCCGCTGGCGGAAAGCCGGACAAGCTCCAGATCAAGCCCTCTGGATTCGGCGACGGAACGCACGAGCGATTCGATGCGCTGCCAACCCTCCTCCAGAACGGGCACGTCAACATGGCGTATATCAATGGTAAACGTCACCGACTCGGGAACGACGATCCCCACATTGGGGGAACAGGCCAATTCGCCGATGGTGCAGGAAAAATCCTCGGGCAGATCGCCGTCCTTCCAAAGCTGCTCCATGCGGAAGGCCAGCTCGGCGAATCCGGCGGCGGGATCGCGGCGCCCCTGCATGGGGCTGGCGGCGTGATCCGAATGGCCTTTGTAGACGATGCGGTGCAGACGCATCCCGGAAATGGCGGTAACGATGCCGAGCTCGCGCCCGGCGTCTTCGAGCATCGCGTTCTGCTCGATATGGACTTCAAGGAAAGCTTTAACGTTCGCGGGATCGATCTGTTCTCCGGGCAGGGCATCCGGGTCGAACCCGAACGCACGCAGTGCATCGTAGGCGGACCCCTCGGCGTTGCTCAGGCGTTTCAAGCCCTCCACGCCGATCTGCCCCGCAATGCCCTTACTGCCGAGGCATGTGGAACCGAAATTCGACCCCTCTTCCTCCGCAAAGGCGATGAATTCGATGGCGCGTTCCGGCTTGTATCCTTCATCATGGAAGGAACGCAGCGCCTCCAGCGCGGCGACCACGCCGTATGTCCCGTCATAGCGTCCGCCGTTACGCACGGTGTCGAGGTGGGAACCGGTGAGCACGGCGGGAGCGCCGGTCGAGCCTTCAATCCGGGCGTGCAGGTTCCCCATGCCGTCGGTCCACGGTTCCAGCCCGATAGCCTTCAGTTCGCGCTCAAGCACGCGGCGGGCACGGCTGTCCGCCTCCGACCATGAGAACCGCGTCACCCCGTTTCCGGGCGTCGCGTTGCACGTGGACAGTTCTTCAAGCGTATCGAAAAGGCGCTGTGCCTGCATGGAAACCTCCTTGAGTGTCTTCGGCAGTGATGGTTCACTTCGCCGCAATATCCGCTGGGGCAAGGGGGAGGGGCTTGTCTTGAAAAGCCCCTCTCCATGCCATTCTGCGTTACGCTTCGTACACCACACGCCCGCCGCAGATGGTCTTCAGGACCTTGATGTCCCTGATGCCGGACGGATCGACGGCTTCAATATCACTGTCGAGCAATACAAAATCGGCAAAACGGCCCGGCTCGATGCGCCCGCGGTCGTGTTCCCCGCCGCAGCAAAGGGAAGCATAGGTCGTGTAGGCTTCCAGCGCCTGACGCGGGGTAATGCGCTGATCGCCCCCGAACAGGACACCGCCGTCACTGATGCGGTTTACCGCCGCGTGCATACTGCCGAGGGCGGTCACCGGAAGGACGGGCGTATCCACATGCAGCGAGAAGGGCATACCCAAACGGACGCAGGAACCGGCGGGGTCCATGCGCGCGGTGCGCTCGGGGCCAAGGAAAATGGCGGCGTGCCGATCTCCCCAGACTTCGATGTGCCGGGCGAACAGGCTCGGGATGATCCCGCAAGCCTTCATGCGCTCAAGCTGCGAGTCGGAAACGAGCTGCGCATGGATGAGCATGTGGCGCAGATCCGTGCGCGGGCACCGCTCCACGGCCTTTTCAAAAGCTTGGATGACCGATTCCGAGGCGGCGTCGCCGTTGGTATGCACGGCGACCTGAAAGCCGAGGCAGTGGTACTTGATGATGATTTCGTCGATCTCTTCCTGCGACCACAGCAACGCGCCCTTGTAGCCGGGGCGGGTGTAGTAGTCTTCAAGCAGCGCTCCGGTGAAGCCCTGAATGGAGCCGTCGGTGAAGTATTTGACCCCGCCGATCTTCATGTGGTCGTTGCCGATGCCCCACACGCCGAGGGAGATGAGCTTGTCCATCTCGGAAGGCAGAAGCTGCAGATAGGCTCTGGCGTTGAGCCGGCCTTCGCGGGCAAGCTCCATGTAAGGCCGGAGGAACACTTCGGCTTCGCCGTTGATCCCGAGCCCGCCATCCTGAAACGTGGTAAAGCCTTTCTTATTGTATTCGGCGATGGCGCGGACCAGGCTTTCGCGCACCTGAGCTTCCGTGGGAACGGGCAAGCGGCCCGAGGCTTCGATGATGGCGTTTTCCAGCAGCAGGCCGGTGGGCAGGCCGTTCCCGTCAAGGACGATCTCGCCGCCGGGGACCTTCGTATCGGCGGTGAAACCAAGACGTTCGAGGCCGATGGTATTGACGTACCCCATATGTACCGAAATGTGGACAACCATCACGGGCCGATCGGCGCAGACGGCATCAAGATCGTGGCGATTCATGTGGCGGTTGTCGGAAATGCCCGAGTCGTCATACCCGTAGCCGATCACCCATTCGTCATCGCTTGCGGCGGCCTTGTCGCGCAGGGCCTGCTGCACGGCGGCGATGGAACCGAGCGAAGCGCCGCAGTACACCTGATTGAGGCAGCGGCTGAACGAGGACATATGGCTGTGGGTGTCGATAAAGCCGGGATAGAGGGTCCCGCCGCCGAAATCCACGACGTCGTATTCGCCCGCTTTGGCGTATCCGAGGACCTCTTCACGGCTTCCGACGCATTCGATGCGCCCGTCCGCGATGCAGACGGCTTCGGCTTTGGGAGCCTTTTCGGACATGGTGACGATATCAGCCCCGACATAGACGGTCTTTTTGCTTACCAACATGAGCTTGCTCCTTTGATGGTTCGTGCGTCGTATGGGGGCGTTCGGAACGCAATGCGAAAAAAATCCCGAAAAAAACACGCTGCCCAACTGTCCATTTTGAGCTATTGTGCTTTTTTGAACGAAAGAGCTTTCAAAAAAGACCGCACAGGAATATCTTTGTAATCGTAAAGAAATAAAACCATTATGCGGTCAAATGAAAAGTTCTTCGCTCTTTCTAAGAAAAATACGGCATGATATTCCTGTTTACTTGCGAAGGACGGACAAAAAATAACGCCAAATGGACATTTTCTGTTCCAAAACGGAACAAAGTATAAATAAACAAATAATTACAATATGTTATAGATACAGCCTGTTTCACATGTCCTTCATTGCCCATCCGCAATATTCGATGCCGACGAGTTGCACACCGGGAATCCCTTCTGATACAGGCAAAGGTATGACAAAATCAGTTCCCCGACTTCCATAAAACGGGCTTTCACGAAGCCCGCCACCGTAAAACCAATTCACAAGCATAGGCTGACCCATTTTTGAATGAAGTGTTTTCATTAAGAAAAGAACCGGCATCTTCAATTGACGCAATCCGTCCGTTGCCAACACATATTGTACATTAAAGAACAATCTATCCGTATCAAAAGGCTCATCCCGCCCGATACGGTTCAGGGGGCATCATGGCGCTGCGACAGCATTATTGGAATCCCCGGACGAACGAAGCCTGTTTCGTTGATGAGACACAACTCATTTACGCCTTTAATGAAAGGCAGGATGCCGGGACATGGAGCGACCTGCATGTCCACCCCGATTGGGGGGAGCTGCTGTTTGTCGCCACGGGCAGCATCGTCCTATGCTCGGAAACGGGAAACTTCCTCGGGCAGGGGTACCGCGCCACATGGGTCCCGCCGGGCGTCCAGCATGAATGGTATCTGCCCGAAGCCTCATGGAACCGCTCGCTTTTCTTCCACGCTTCCCTGTTCGAGGATTCCCCCCGTTTCCGGCAGTGCCACGGTTTGGAAATGTCCCCGCTACTGCGGGAGCTTCTTTTTGCGGTGGACGACCTCAAGCCGGACTTCACGACGGAAGAAGGGAAACGGTTCGCACTGGTGCTTATGGATCGCCTCAAGGCCAGCAAGGAAGTTGGCGGCCCTCTGCTCATGCCTTCCGAGCACCGTCTGGTGGAGCTGTGCGCGGCAGCCTTGGCCGCACCCGACGCGCCGATATGCATGGCTGATTGGAGCCGCCACCTCGGCAAAAACCCCTCCCCCGCCTGTTCATCCGGCAAACCGGGCAAACATTCGGACGCTGGCTGCAAATCATGCGCCTCCAACACGCAATGACCGAAATCGAGCAGGGGCAAAGCGTCACCGCCGTCGCCCTGGACTGCGGCTACAATTCCGTCTCCGCCTTTATCTCGGCTTTCAAGAAGCATTTCGGCAGCACCCCCGGCGCCATCGCCAAG
>OGZD01002641.1_pt1 | contig 10600 bp, 5 predicted proteins | sample 1576701 | NCBI WGS metagenome assembly OGZD01 (sample SAMEA3541487, study PRJEB24748) | human gut metagenome | biome: human gut; feature: human-associated habitat; material: faeces | place: China | collected 2012
TATATTATACCACGGTGGCATCACCTATATGTCAATTATGGTCTAACAGAGCCTTCAAGAAAGGGCGGAGGCGGGGCATTCCCCGCCTCTTACACCACATCTCTGCGCGCTACCTCCCTGCTCCGGAAAACGGCGAAATCTGGCTCAAAACGCTCGCTAGGGATATCCGAAGACCACCGTCGGCGACGTCGAATCATATGCAGACAACTCGAACTACAGAATACTCCAAAAAATGCACGGCGCACCCCATGGGACCCATTGCCGCATGGCAGGAAACAGGCCCACGGCATCCTCTAAATGCATTCCCGAGGAAATCACATTTGAACTAGCGATCGGATACGGCAAACAAAAAGGGCCCCGAGCGTAGTTGCTCGGGGCCCTTAGTTCGCCTCGCTCTAGCGCGCGACGCGTATGTTACTTGCGCTTGCCGCCGCCGTCACCGGGACGGCGGGAGCTGCTGCCGCGCTTGCCGCCACGGCTGTTGCCGTAGCTGCCACGGTTATCGCGACCGCCGGCACGGCCGCCACGGGAGCCGGCCTGGTTGCCGCCACGACCACCACGATAGCCGCCGCGACGCTCTTCGCGGGTATCGTCGTAGTTGCGCCAGTCATCGCGACGATCGCGGCTGGCACGCGGGTCACGACGATCGCGCGACTCGTTAGAACGACCAGCGCCGCCGCGGCCGCCATTGCTGCGAGCACCCTCGCGACGCTCGCCGCCGCGGCTACCGCGCTCTTCAAAGCGCTTGCCGCCGCGGGACTCACCGCCACGGGCGCCTCGCTCACCGCGACCCTCGCCGCCGCGACGCTCATCACGGCCACTGCGCTCATCATCACGACCGGAACGACGGCGGTCGCCCGCACCGCGCTTGCCGCCGCGCGAACCACGGCCCTCGTCCTCGCGCTCAACACGGCGACGACCGCCGCGGTCCTCGTCCTCGCGGCGACGACGATGTGCCTCGCCCTGGAACTGCTTGGCACGACGCTCGGCACGGTTGCCGCGCGGGCCCTGCTCAACAGCACCAGCGCGCTCCTCGGCAGCCGCCTCGCGAGCCACGCTCTCAACAGCCTCGTCCACGCGAGCCTGAACGCCCTCGCGCACGCGGGTCTTGCCGCCGCGCTTGGGACGGCTCGGGCGCTCGCCGTCGCCACGACGCTCGTCGCGACCGCGGTTGGAACGACCAGCCACGTCGCCGTAATCGTCGCCGTTACGCTTGCCGTCGCGACGCGCCTGCTCAAGCTTCTTCTTGCTCTTGGACTTGCCGCGCTTGGTCTTCTTCTTCACCTTAAAGGCGGCAGGATCGCGCTCGGGATCGACGGCGGGCGGGTTGGGACCCACATGCAGTTCGCCGGCTTCGTAGATGTCGGCCGTCTTGTCCATGAGCTTCTCAATCTCGTAGAACTCGTCGACGTCCTGCTCGGTCACAAACGTAATGGCCCAGCCCAGCTCGCCGGCGCGGCCCGTACGGCCAATGCGGTGGATATAGTCGGTCGGCTCGGCCGGCACGTCGAAGTTCACGACGTAGCGCACGTCGCTAATGTCGATGCCGCGGGCGAGAACATCGGTTGCCACCAGCACGTCGACGGTGCCGTCGCGGAAGGCAGAAAGCGCGCGCTCGCGCTGGGCCTGGCTGCGGTTGCCGTGAATCGCGGCGGCCTTGATGCCTTTGCGCTCAAGGCGACGGCAGCAGCTGTCGGCGCGGTGCTTGGTGCGCATAAAGACGATGGTGCGCTCCGGGCCCTCCTTTTTGAGGAACTCAGGCAGCAGGTTGTTCTTTGCCTCGATGGACACCGGGAACACAAACTGGTCGACGGTGTCGGCGGTCGACGTGGCCGGCGCGATCTCCACGCGGGCCGGGTCGCTCACCAGGTCGGTGATCTCGCCCACGGCCTCCTCGTCGAGGGTCGCCGAGAACAGCAGCGTCTGGCGCTCGGCCGGCGTCTCGCGCACAATGCGGCGGACGGCGGGCAAAAAGCCCATGTCGAGCATGCGGTCGGCCTCGTCGAGCACCAGGACCTTGACCTCGTCCAGGTGGCAAGCGCCCTGCTCGATCAGATCGACCAGACGGCCCGGCGTGGCAACCAGGATATCGCAACCGTACTTAAGTGCCGCGGTCTGCGGCTTGTAGCTCACGCCGCCCACGACAGTCACGGCAACGTGGCCCGTGACGTCGGCGATTTTGCTCGCGACCTCGTCGATCTGCTGGGCAAGCTCGCGCGTAGGGGTGGTGACGAGCATCACGGGGCCACGGCCGTTGCCCTCGGGCTTCTTGGCACCGCGACGGCGGTTGCGGCCGCCGCGCTCACGCACGGGTTTGGGCGGAGCGATGTGCTCCAGATTGTTCATGGTCGGCAGCAAAAAGGCGGCCGTCTTGCCGGTGCCGGTCTGAGCGGCGGCAAGCAGGTCGCGGCCTTCGAGCACCACAGGGATCGAGCCGGCCTGCACGGGCGTCGGCGCCGTGTAGCCCAGGTTCTCGATGGCACGAAGCATCTCGTCGGAAAGGCCCAGCTCGTCAAAGGCGGGCAGGCTCTCGGTAGCGGACTCGACGGCCTGGGCAGCATTGGCCTCATCGGCGGCATCGAAGGCAGCCTGGGTCATGGCCTCACGGGTCTCGTCCAGGATCTCGGCGTCGGTGACGTCGGATACAGAATTACGCATATGTTGTTGTTCCTTATCTGCACGCGCAATGGGCACGGCATGCGGCCGCGCGGGCGTGCTTGGTAGTGCGCTAATACATACAAAAACGGGTGCGCACAGAGAGGACGTTGCTCAGCACGCTGGCGATCGCTTTGGCAGCCCTATCACGCGCCGTCCAGACGCAGCAGCTCTAAGCGATGGAGCAGATTCGCCGCGGGTTAGTATACCCGTGCTTCGCATGCCCCCACGTAAACCACAGATGACGAGGCGGGCTCGAGGTGGGCCCGGCCGATTGTCTCAATCTGTAACATCTACAGGGCAAATCTTCCTCTGCGTGTTACAGGTCGAGACAAACGGTCGACACGGTTCACAAACGTCTCAATCTGTAACAGTTACCGAGTAAAATCGGCCCTAAATGTTACAGAACAAGACAGAGGGGGATTTCCGTCCAGTCCAAACCAAATCTCTCAGTCTTCCTGCAATTTCGAACATGTGGCCTATAATGTTGCTTTGGTTACGCTATTTATTGCGCAGCCATTTAATACGTCGCCCACCGGGGGCCATTAATTCCTATCGCCATATTGGCTAGGAAGCAGTCAAAGGAGGTATCCGTGGCAGCAGAGACGCCTTGCTCGGTCCTCTATAACGATATTCGCTCGTTCGGCGGTCTTAAACATCTCGAGATCGCCCGAATGCTCATCAATGGAAACTCTTATCTCGGCAGTACCCTGCTCGAGAAATGCTCTTCCAACCGCTCGTATCTCACCCGTTACATCGTCCATCGCGAGCCTGACCAGTGCGCGCCCGCCATCTACAGCGACTTTGCCATCACCACGCTCAATCTTTCCGCGGCAATCTGCAGCAAGCTCGGCAGCGGCGAGTCCGCCTATCAGGCAATCGCCGAGCACTATCGCGGCCCGGCCGCCAACGAAATGATGTCGGCTCTCGCCAGCTACAAGTTGGACAGCCGCCTATATGCAAATGCCCTCAATCGCATCGACAACTTTGACGGCAATGCCGTGCGCGAGAAGAGTACGCTTTACCTTATGCTCTTTGTGGCAACGGGGGCGCTCGCTGACCCCATCCAAGGCGTGGCCACCGTCGAGCGCTTTTGCGACAGCAAGACAGGCGGGCACTTTGGCACCACCGAAACTACCGTCGGACGTGGCTTTATGAGCAGCCTGGAGCAGCCGCGCACTGTCGCCCCCAACCTCGGTCTGCTCAGAACCCATGCCGACAACTGCGCCGACATGCAAATCCATCCCCTCACACGCGATCCGCGCGGCACGGTAATTGGTTCTTTGCCCAAAACCTCGCCCAGCATCACCGATGTGGGCGCCGACGCATCGCGCGAGCATCTTCGCATTTGGCTTGAGGGTGAGCACTGGTACGCCCAGGGCCTTGGATCGACCAACGGCACAGTGCTCGAATCGGGCGCGGGCGACGGCGATATTGTGATTGAGCCGCCGCGCGACCAACGCGAGCCCGGCAAGATCTATCCCCCGGTGGAAATCGAAAACAGCGACAGGCTCCATCTGGGTCTCTACACGACATTCCTTGTCATTGTGGATTAGCGCGGGCGGTGATCGAAAGACGGTCACCGCCCGTCTTTCGTCTTCTACCTTCTGCGTCGTAACCGACAATACTCAGCGGTATACGCGGGCAGTGCGGCTATCATGGTACTTTACCGATATCCGCACTGCCCGCGTATACGCGCGGCAACCCATGCCAGACAAAGGAACGCCATGGATACTACCGATAGCGCCTATGGCGACAAACTCATCCGTCTCGACACGTTCGATACCGCCGTGGCAGTCGACCCCAGTGCCGAGGATGACGCCAAGCGCCGGTTTATGACGCTTATTCTTCAGACGGCATACCGCAACGGCGGCAATATCGGACATGTGCTTCGCGCGACCAACACGAGCGGCGAGGTCTTTGCCGTCAAGCTGCTCAAGGACAACGCCATCCTTTCCGGCCAAGCCCCCGACCGCTCCGCCGAGCAATCGGCCGCGCACCTGGCCAACACCGCCGCACTGTTCGAGGAGTACCGTCATCTGTGTACCGTCTCGCACCTGCGCGGATTTCCGCGCGTCTATGGCTACGGATCGTGCGAGGACGACCCGCTTATCCTCATGGAGTGGGTCGAGGGCACCTCGCTCAAACAGGCGCTGCCCTTGCTTCCGCACGACGCCTCGGGCGGGCTGACCACCCAGATGGTCGCCGCCGTCGGAAACGCCGTGCTTCGCGCGCTCTTGATGACCCAAGGCCTTGTGAATCCGGTCGTCCATCGCGACCTGTCGCCTGCCAATATCATGTTCCGCACCACCAGCCGAACGCTCGAGCAGCAGATTGCCGATTGCTCCTTTGACCCCTGTCTCATCGACATGGGCTCCGCGACCATGGCCCTCGGCGACGACACGATCACCCGGCGCGCCGACATCTGGCGCTTTGCCACGCCCGCATACGCCGCGCCCGAAATGCTCACGCAGGATATCGAAGGCATCGCGGCCCTTCGCCGCTTGCCCGCGATCGACGTCTATGCGCTTTCGAGCATTCTGTACCAGCTCTACAGCGGTCGCAAACCGTTCGATGTCGAGTCGACGGGTGCCGCGGCGACCGGCTCGTTCTACCTCATAAAGACCAAGACCAAACCGGCGCCGCTCGAGCCGCGCTGCGAGGGCGACAAAGCGCTTGTCCAGATCATCATGAAAGGCATCTCGGTCGAACAGGGCGATCGCCCTACCGAGCAGCAGATGCTCGAGGTGCTCTCGACATACCTCCCCGCTGCAGAATCTGAGGACCGCGAGGGTGCAAGAGACGAGGCCGCAATTGATATCGATTCTGGCACGCACCTTAAGGTCGACGTCGCCGGCGAGCGCGCGCGAGAGATCTTGGAGCAGGCCCGGCACGACGCCATGACCCGCCGTCGCTTTATTATCGGCGGCGTCGTTGCGGTCGTTGCGGGGCTCGGCGTCGTTGGCGCGGCAACCCATGGCTTTGGCATCCCCGACTACCTGGACGGCATCCGCGGTTCGCTTGACGACTACACTTGGGACCAGCTGCAGGAGATTTCGCTCAAGATTAAGGCCGCCGAGACCCGTAGCGAGGCACGCGAGATTGCCAAGCGCTACCACCTGCTCGACGCTGATGGGCATATCCCCTATCCGTGCACCAAGCGTGTCACGCTCACCAACGGACTGCAGGTCGGCGCGCAGCTTGTGGGCATCCGCCACGATGAGCTTCTGGACGGGACGGGCAAGGCCGGGCTGACGTTTATGTTCGACGCGGGTATTGCTGAGCGCAACGCTACGGCTGAACCGCCGAGCGCCGGCTGGGCAGATTGCGAGCTGCGGGGATGGCTCAACGGCGACGGCCTTAAGCTGCTACCCAACGAGTTGCGCGCGCTCATCAAGTCTGTCAAGAAGACCTCGAATAACGTTGGCGCCGCCAACAGTGCATCGTGTCTGAGCGAGTTGCCTGCAACCCTTTGGCTGCCCGCCATGGTCGAGCTGTGCGGTACGCAACCGCCCGATTCGTTTGCCGAGGACTATCACTACCTGGCAGACATCTACAACGGCGAGGGCGAGGAGTATCAGCTCTTCCGCGAGCTCAAGGTGAGCCCGTATTCCACGAACGAGACGATGGTCCGCCAGTGGAAGGGCAAGGACACCTGTTGGTGGGAGCGCACGGTGAGCCCTGACACATCGGAGAGTGGAGGCACACTCTATTTGAATCGCGTGGGGCACGACGGCGACGTCTTTACGTACGCAACGCCTGCGGAAAAGCCAAACAAGCTAACCTGTGTGATCCCCGGGTTCTGCATCTAGGCGGCGGGCGTCTTGCCGTGACGGAACCCCTCCCCGGCAATTGTCTCGATCTGTAACACTAGCTCGGCAGATACAGGTCTAGATGTTACAGATCGAGACAAACCCCCGCCCCGCGAGACAACATCTCAATCTGTAACAGTAAGGGGTTAAAAACCTCTCTAGATGTTACAGATCAAGACATTTGAGTTGACCGCGGACAGTCTGTCTCGATCTGTAACAGTTAGAACCCAAAAAACCAGTCTAGATGTTACAGATTAAGACATTGAGTTTCCTGTCAACTGTTTGTCTTGATCTGTAACAAATACTCGGTAAAACGGGGTCTAGTTGTTACAGATCGAGACGTTAGTTTTCGGTTGAAATGTTTGTCTAAATCTGTAACAGCTATGGTTCAAAAACCGGTCCAGACGTTACAGATTGAGATGTTTGGCAGAGACGGCCACCGATTGAGCAGCCACCCTCATCTGTAATGAAAAGTCATACATTCCAACTATTACTGGACACCCCCAGGGGGTATGGGTGTATAGTATCGGCAGGTTAACAATTCCAATACCGAGCCACAGAAAGGAGAAGCCATGGCTCAAGATAAATTCGATGTGGGTGGCATGACATGCGCCGCCTGTCAGGCGCACGTGGACCGTGCCGTGAGCAAGCTCGACGGCGTCGAGAGCGTCGCGGTCAATCTGCTCGCCGGCTCTATGCTGGTGGACTACGACCCCGCGCAGGTCTCCCCCGACGATATCTGCACCGCCGTCGACCGCGCGGGCTACTCGGCCTCGCCCGTCGATGTGAGCACCGGTGCCGCCGGCTCAAACGGCAGCACGCAAGCCAGGTCCGGCGCCGCCCATATGGAGTCGCCCACCAAAAAACTGGAGGCCGCCGCCTCTGCCATGCGCACTCGTCTCATCGTCTCAATCGTATTCCTCATCCCGCTGTTCTACATAGGCATGGGGCACATGCTTGGCTGGCCGCTGCCCGGCGTCTTCACCGACCATACCCACAGCATGACGCTCGCCCTCACCGAGCTCGTCCTGCTCATCCCCATCGTCTATGTCAACGACGCGTACTTTATCAACGGGTTTAAATCGCTCGCGCACGGCGCGCCCACCATGGACGCCCTCATCGCCGTGGGCGCCACCGCCTCCATCGCCTGGTCGCTCTACGCCATGTTCATCATGGCCGACCAGTTAGCCGCGGGTCAGGTCCACGAGGCCATGATGACGGGCATGGACAATCTGTATTTTGAGAGCGCAGGCACGATCCTGTCGCTCGTCACCGTGGGCAAATACCTCGAGACGCGCAGCAAGTCCAAAACCGGCGGCGCTATCGAGGCGCTGATCGACCTGGCGCCCAAGACCGCGACCGTCGTGGCAGAGGACGGCAGCGAGACCACCGTCGACGTCGACAGCATCCTTCCCGGCCAGATCCTGCGCGTACGCCCCGGCGAGTCCATCCCCGTCGATGGCGTGGTGCTCGAGGGCAGCTCGGCCGTGGACGAGAGCGCGCTGACCGGCGAGTCCATCCCCGTGGAAAAGACCGCCGGTGACACCGTCAACGCCGCCACCGTCAACCGCACCGGCTCGTTTACCTTCCGCGCCACGCGTGTGGGTGCTGAGACATCGCTCGCCAAGATCATCAAGCTTGTCGAGGACGCCAACGCCACCAAGGCGCCCATCGCCCGCATGGCCGACAAGGTCGCCGGCGTGTTCGTGCCCGTGGTGTTCGTGATCTCGGCCGTGACCTTCTTGGCGTGGATGACACTGACCGGAAGCGTCAACGAAGCGCTCACCTCCGCCGTCGCTGTGCTGGTGATCAGCTGTCCGTGTGCACTCGGCCTAGCCACGCCCGTCGCCATTATGGTGGGCACCGGCAAGGGCGCCGAGATGGGCATTCTGTTTAAGAGCGCCGAAGCGCTGGAGAATCTGCGCAGCGTGGGCACGGTGGTGCTCGATAAGACGGGCACGGTCACCCGCGGCAAGCCTGCCGTGACCGATATCGTGGTAGCCACGCGTGCTGACGGCTCGCGCGCCATGAGCGAAAAGGCGCTGCTCAAGCTGGCCGCCGCGTTGGAGCGCTCAAGCGAGCACCCGCTGGCCGAGGCGATTATGGCCGAGTGCGAGGCGCGCGGAATTGTCGCGCGCATGGTCGAGGACTTTGCCGCCGTGCCCGGTCGTGGCGTTACGGCGCGCGAGGGACAAAATGTCATCGCAGCCGGCAACGTGCGTCTGATGGACGAGCTGGGCGTTACCGTGCCCGCGGGCCTTGCCGAACAGCTCGCCGCCGAAGGCAAGACACCGCTGTTCTTTGCCAAGAACAGCGAGCTTGTCGGTACCATCGCCGTGGCTGACGAGGTCAAAGAGACGAGCGCCGAGGCCATCGCCGCGCTGCGTTCGCTCGGCGTCGACGTGCGCATGCTCACCGGCGATAACCGTGTGACGGCCGAAGCAATCGCCCGCCGCGTGGGACTGAACAGCAAGCAGGTCATCGCCGACGTCCTCCCCGCCGACAAGGAGCGCCACGTCCGCGAGCTGCAGGATGCGGGCGGCAAGGTCGCCATGGTGGGCGACGGCATCAACGACTCCCCCGCCCTGGCGCGCGCCGACGTGGGCCTTGCCATCGGCACCGGCGCCGACATCGCCAAAGAAGGGGCAGATGTGGTGCTCATGCGCAGCGACCTCATGGACGTCGCCCGCGCCATTGAGCTGTCGCGCGCCACGATTCGCAACATCAAGCAGGACCTATTCTGGGCGCTGTTCTACAACGGCATCGGTATTCCGCTCGCCGCGGGCGTGTTCTTCCCCCTCACCGGTTGGCAACTCTCACCGATGTTTGGCGCCGCGGCGATGAGCCTGTCGAGCGTCTGCGTCGTGACCAACGCTTTGCGCCTGCGAACCTTTAAGCCCAAGACGGCACGCTGAGGCACCCGACCTTGCCCCTCAAACCGTCGCTCGCGTACCCAAGTACGCTTCGCTCCTCTTTCGGGGCAATCTCGGGCACCTCAGCGCACCTTTAAGATGACTCTGTTCACGACTAAACTGTCAGAAAACCTCAATCGATAAGGAGTACAACCATGAACTACACGATCAAAACCTCGGGCCTTATGTGCGGCCACTGCGACGCTACTGTCGAGACGGCACTGCTCAACGTTGCCGGCGTGACCGACGCCGATGCCGATCACGAGACTCAGACCGTACAGGTGGAGTGCGCCGACACCGTGACCGCCGAGCAGCTTGCTGCCGCCGTCGAGGGCGCCGGCGAGAAGTTCCACGCCCTGTCCGTGACCGCCGCGTAACAACCCGCACGTACCCCCCCCCCCGACCAGAAACGAGGACCCGCCATGATGGCAGACCATAAATCGGTGACCCGCATGCTCAAGACGGCACGCGGCCAGATCGACGGCATCTTGCGGATGGTCGAGGAGGACCGTTATTGCGTCGATATCTCCACGCAGCTCATGGCCACACAGGCGCTCCTCGCGCGCATTAACGCCGACGTGCTCAAGGCGCATATCGAGGGCTGCGTGACTTCGGCAATCGAATCGGGCGACGAAGACCTCAAAGCCGCCAAGCTCGCCGAGATCGAACGCGTCGTCGACAAGCTCTCCAAGTAATTGGGGGCATTGGGGGCAGACTGCTTTGCACCATCTTGGTGTATCGGGGACAGGTACGTTTGCACCACCTTGGTGCAGATTAACCTGTCCCCCTTGCTCTAAATCGGGTATAAAGGCGTGCAGCATATCGAACGAAAGGCAATTTGCATGAATGACTTTATGAAGGGTCGCAATGGCGCTGACGAGCTCACCATCGTAATGGGTTTTGCTGGCATCATCATCGCGATGATCGGATCGATCGCCCGCATCCAGTGGCTCAGCTGGATCGCCATCGCCGTCATCGTGATTGGCGTGCTGCGCGGCCTGTCCAAAAACATCGACGCACGTCGCAAGGAGAACGAGGCCTTTGTCGCCGCGACCGCGAACGTCCCCGGCTTGGGCAAGTTCGTCGCCAGCTTGGGCGGTGGAACTGCAGCGGCCGGCACCTCGCGCGCGGCTGGAACGAGCAAGGAAGACTTTGAGCGTGCCAAACGCACGGCCAAGAAGATGTGGAAGGGCCGCAAGACCACGGCATACCTCAAGTGCC